>Ga0208458_1000059_pt1 | contig 140460 bp, 108 predicted proteins | sample AD_UKC085_MetaG_FD_184432 | JGI IMG/M metagenome (GOLD analysis project Ga0208458, IMG submission 184432) | Active sludge microbial communities of municipal wastewater-treating anaerobic digesters from USA - AD_UKC085_MetaG (SPAdes) (version 2) | ecosystem: Engineered > Bioreactor > Anaerobic... | reverse complement strand
AAGGCACCGGCGGCACGGGCGGCACGGGCGGAGGCACCGGCGGCACGGGCGGCACGGGCGGAGGCACCGGCGGCACGGGCGGCACTGGCGGAGGTACCGGCGGCACGGGCGGAGGCACCGGCGGCACGGGCGGCACTGGCGGAGGTTCATCGACCTGTGCTCCACTTGATGAATGCTCGGGCGTTTGCGTCGATTTTGCGACCGATCCGGACTATTGCGGCAATTGTTCAACGTCTTGTAAGCCCCACGAGGCTTGTCTCGCAGGACATTGTCAGATGGGAGTCGGCTCCCTCGTGCTATCGGAGGTGCGTGCTCAGGCCCCTTCGTTTTTCGAGATTTACAACGGCGGGGCGACGAGTTTGAATCTTGGCGGATACCAGGTGCAGTGGAGCACCGACGGGTTTGGGACGGGTTCTTTCGAATTGCCTTCCTATGACCTTGGGCCGGGCGAGTTCGTGACGTTGGTGGAGGGAACAGGCGCTTCGGAGCCAGGACAACTTCGTTTAGGCACCTCCGTAGCCTGGATTTCCCATCTAGCCGTGCGTCTCACGAACGCCGGCGGATATGGTTTGGATTTTGTACGAACAGGCAGTTCTTCGGTTACGCCGCCGACGGGGACAACCTGGTCCGGTTCCAATGCACCGAATCCCAGCGCCTGGACCAATCAGTCGTTAGTTCGTAACATCACGAAATCAGATACAAATTCCGCGGAGGACTGGTCTTTGGTCTCCGAAAGCTCCCCCGGTAGTTTCTGCCCTCGGGCCTCCCAATGCGGAGGAGAATGCCTTGATGTGACCAATGCACAGCATAGTTGTGGGGCTTGCGGCTTCACCTGTTCTTCATCGCAGGTATGCCTCGATGGGAGCTGCTCCCAGGGCTATACGGGGCTTTGGATCAGCGAATACCGTCGTTCCCAACGCGCTGGGGTCGAAATTCATAATCCCACACCCGAGACCATCACGCTGACGGGGTATCGTCTCGACGTGCTTGGCCCCACCACGTTGAGCTATGTTTTCCCCACGATGACGATTGAACCGGGCGCGTTTCTCTTCCTTTATCTGGGCACGGGGGTAGAGGATAATAACTCACTTTTCGTGGGGCCATCGGCGGCGTTTGGCGCGGATGTGGCGGTGGCGTTGTATGATGATGCCGCGATTCCATTGGATTTCGTGCGTTTTGGGAATTCGACGGCGGCTCCTCCTTCGGGCGCGAGTTGGTTTGGCGCCAATGTGCCTACGCCGGACAACGGATTCAACCAGTCCGCCAAACGAAAGCTCGATAAGTTCGATACGGACGGCGCTTCCGATTGGGTGGTGAATTCTCCCGCCACGCCAGGATACGGTTGTGTCGATGGTCTCACATCCTGCTCTGGCAGTTGCGTGGATATCAGTCAGAATCCGGCGCATTGCGGAGGATGCGGCAACGGCTGCGGCCCCCATGAAACGTGTCGCGGAGGAGTTTGCCGAACCGTAGGTGCCGTCGTCATCTCCGAACTCCGCAATGCATCTTACGAATACTTCGAGCTGTTCAATGGTACCGCGTCGACCGTGGACTTGTCGGCCTGGGAAGTGCATTGGAATGCCGATGGTGGCAACGGAGCCTTCGTGGTTCCTTCCGGCATCAAACTCGATCCCGGCAAATTCCTGAGGCTCCACGAATCCAGCGGTACGTCCACCAGCGAGCAACTCATGATGGGAACGGCAATCAATTGGACGGATTGGATTGCCGTGCGTGTGCTCAAAGGCACCAGCGAAATCGACCTCGTAAGAACAGGCTCCTCCCCCGTATACGGTCAACATTGGAACGGTGTACCCGTGGACAATCCACCCGAAGGCCAAAGCATTGTCCGGAATATCTATGCGGCCGATACGGATTCCGCCGCGGATTGGACGGTGCAAGCCAGCGATAGCCCGTCGCGCTATTGTAAGACGGCCAACGAGTCGGTTTGTGCCGGGCAATGCGATGACCTGTCCAAGAGCGCTACCAATTGTGGCGCTTGTGGAAATGCCTGCCCCTTCGGAAATATTTGCAACAACGGGGTTTGCGTCGAACAAGGTGCCATCCGCATGAACAAGTACGGGAGCTTTAACGGAACCTCCTCCGGTCGGCCCGAAATGTTCTTCAACGGACGATGGCATGTCTCGTATAATTCCATCACCACTCCCGTTGCTACGGTGATTTGCAGGCAACTCGGATTCCCCAATGCCCTGTCCGGTTCGTCGAGCGCTGGGAGCTGCGGATCATCTAGCACCTGTGGTTACCTCCTGAGCATAACCTGTTCTGGTAACGAGGCGTTGTTGGAGGACTGTTCCTTTAGCAATTATACGGGGGATTATACGGGCTATTCCGTTCGCTGTGAGGTTCCATAACCCTCCTTTTTCTCTTTTCTCCTCGCGATCTTCCCACTCTGGCGGATGGTTGTTGGGCTTTTGTCACGGCACGGGGTAGTGTGTCGCCATGACGGCCCGCCTGCTCGTGCGCGATATTGGCAAGTCATTCGGCGCCACCAGAGCGCTCGATGGGGTAACTTTATGTGCCCAAGCCGGTGAAATTCACGCGGTTCTTGGCGAAAACGGGGCCGGAAAAAGCACGCTCATGAATATTCTTGCCGGTAGTCTATCGGCAGATCGAGGTTTCATCGAAGTCGATGGGGCGCCGTATCGGCCCCGATCCCCGAAAGAAGCTCGAAATCTAGGCGTTGCCATGGTCCATCAGGAACTGGCGTTATGCCCGCATCTATCGGTTCTCGACAATCTCATGCTGGGGCAAGAAAACGCCCGGTGGGGATGGCTCGACCGGAAAACCATGAAAACTCGCGCCAGCGACGCGCTCCACCTCGTGGTCGGTCCCGAAGCTCGCTCCTGGCTCGATCAATCCGTCGGTACCCTTTCCGTGGCATCCCAGCAACTCATTGAAATTGCTAGGGCTTTGGTCGTTTCCGCCGGAGCCGGGGCCAGCGATTGCCGATTGCTCATCCTCGACGAACCCACCAGCAGCCTGGGCCGGCAAGACACGGAACGCCTTTTTGAAATTCTTCGTCGACTTCGAAATCAAGGGCATACCATTCTGTATATTTCGCATTTTCTTGAAGAAATACGCCGTATTGCCGATCGATTCACCATTCTTCGGGATGGGGCGACGGTCGGCGAGGGGGTAGTCGCCGAGGTTTCGGTGAGCGACATGGTTCGGGCGATGGCTGGTCGACGAGTCGAGCAGCGATATTTGCGCTCCGAACGTCGTGGGGGGCCGGTGGCGCTGACGCTGGATAGGGTGGCTGGATTGAATTTACCGAAACAGGTGTCGCTGCATCTACACTATGGGGAGGTGTTGGGGATTGCGGGGTTGGTGGGGGCGGGGAGAAGTGAATTGTTGCGGAGCATTTTTGGATTGGAGCCGATTCGGTCGGGAACGATCAAGTTGGGGGCGTTCGTGGGGCCAGCTTCTCCAGCCCATCGTCTAGCCCACGGCCTGGGGATGCTCAGCGAAGATAGGAAAAACGAAGGCTTAGCCGCGAATTTATCGGTCATGGATAACCTGACGCTGTCTCGTCTTCCGTTGCATCACGGGCTCGTGCTGGCCGAAAAACAGCGGCAGGTAGCGGAGCGTTGGCTCGAACAGCTCAGGATCAAGTGTTCGGATCCGTGTCAGCCCATCAGCCGTTTATCAGGCGGAAACCAGCAGAAAGTGGCTTTGGCTCGATTGCTTCATCACGACGTGGATGTGCTTTTGCTCGACGAGCCGACGCGGGGCATCGATATCGGGAGCAAAGAGCAGATTTTCGAGCGGATCGACGCGGTGGCGTGCGGCGGCAAGGCGGTATTGATGGTCTCCAGTGTGCTTTCGGAACTGCTGGGGGTGTGTGATCGGATCGGGGTGATGCATCGGGGTGTGCTCGAAACCATCCGGGAGGCGGAACAATGGACGGAAGAAGAGCTGTTGCAGGAGGCTCTTGGAGCGACGGCATGAGGCGGTATTTGGGTGATTGGGCCGCGGAGGGAACGTGGGTCCGAAGGAGGCTTTCGATTTTTCACAGGAGCCATGGCGGCTGATGAAACGACTTCGCGGGCTTGCCGCACAACCTTATTTTGGGCCGGCAGTGGCGTTATTCGCTACGTATTTGCTATTTGGGATTCTGAGTCCGGAGACGTTCTGGGGTGTGGCCAATTTCACCACCATGTTGCGTCAGACGGTTGTGGTGGGGATTGCGGCCATCGGCATGACGATGGTGATGATCCATGGGGGAATCGATTTATCGGTGGGCTCTGGCGTGGCGTTGGCGACGGTGGTGGTGGCGTTATTGTTGCGGGCGGGGCTTGGACCGGTGGGGTCTTCGTTGGTGGCGATTGCGGTTTGCGCGTTGGCCGGTGTGGGCATGGGGGTATTGATCACACGGCTTCGGGTCACTCCATTTATCATCACGCTGGGGGGGATGAGTATGTTGCGAGGGCTGGCGAAGGGGCTGGCGGGGGAGCAGAAAATTGATGCGGATTCCAAGGGATTGGACCGGTTGATGGCACCGGGGACGTGGGCTGTGTTGCCCGCGGGGGTATGGATTGGATTGGCGATCGCGCTGATTGCCGGGGCGGTGTTGGTGTATACGCGCTTCGGAAAGCATGTATTTGCGGTGGGGAGCAACGAGCAGACGGCGCGGTTGTGCGGTGTGGAGGTATCACGGATTCGGATTGCGGTGTACGGGCTTGCCGCGCTTCTTACGGGGATCGCGGGCATCATGGAGTTTTCCACGCTGACGGTGGGAGATCCTACCGATTCGTTTGGACTCGAATTGGAAGTCATTGCGGCGGTGGTGATCGGCGGCGGTTCGCTTTCCGGGGGGGAAGGGTCGATCGTTGGCAGTCTGTTGGGGGCGTTGTGGATGACCGTGATCAAGACGGGCGGCACGCATTTGGGGTTGCCGAATTGGGTGCAAGAGATTGCTACCGGAGCGATCATCGTGGCCGCGGTGGCTGTGGATCGGTGGCGAAAGAAGTAAAATATACTGTAAAATCAAATAGTTAAATGAAATAGGCCGGTGGTCGTGGGGCGTGAACCCGCGCGAATCACTGGTGTTTTCTTTCTGATTCGGCCTTTTGGGCGAGACTGGGATGGGCTTTGGCCCAGGCTTGGGCTTGCTGCACGCGCTGGCCCACGGCCGTGGCGGCATCATCGAAGATTCGCAGATGAAGATGGGTTCGGTGGCCCCAGGCATGACGGATGATGCCTGGTTGGGTGGAGCCTCGGGCAAAAAGGGAAGCGACCCACGCCTGGTCATTTTCCACGTTTTCGGCATATTCGCGCAGTAGCGCTGCCACCAGGCCGTCCATGAACAGGTATTGCACCGAACAATCCGTGATCAGAGAGCGGACGAGCCACCAGGTGCGTTCGCGGTCGAGGTTCTTTTCCGTGGCGGTGACATACCAGGCGCTTTCACCGCGATAGTAAAAGCCAATATCCGCATCGAGGCCGGATTGGTGGCTTCGGTGACCTCGTAGAAACCCGCCCTGTTGTTCGCTCAAGTCTCCCACGTGGATGAGGGGCGAGTGGGGAAATTGCTCGTGGACGGCCGCGACGCTTCGTTCCAGGCAAGCGATGAGTTCGGGCGTGCCCCAGGCTCGACGTTCGACCTGGACGTGCCAAAACGGTGAGGCAGGCAATGGTTTGCCGTTGAGCAGGGCTCCGGCGGTGGGGCTTCCCACGGAAGCGGGACCGAGCCATTGCGGCTGGTGGCGTAGCAACGTGTAAATCGCTCCGTCGTCGAAGTCCGCGAAAGGGTGCCGAGGTGGGGTGATCGTGATTTCATGCAGACGCCAGGCGCCCGTCCGAGTCCGCCACGCCGTCTTTGGTTCGAGTTTTCTTGCTGTTTGGGCCGTCAATTCCTGCGGTGGGGGAGCCGAGGGAGAGGCAAGACCCACCGATGAGCCTGGCAAGGCTCCCAGCATCAGGGCGGTCAACCCAACCCAGGTTCGTGTGGGAGGTGGGCGCACGGGGGAAACCATACTCCTTTGCGCGGAAAATCCATCCCCAACGGGCGGAAAGCAAGAAAAATGAAAGGCGGCATCCCGTTGGCGTCCTTGGGGGATATCGGGCGCTCACAAAGGGCAAACGCGAAAAAAACGGATGACGGATGGGTGCTGGGCTCAACGATGGCGTGCTGGGGCATCTGGGTCGGTTTTGCTCTATTCGGGAGATTCTGGTGGACGGGGTTTGAGTCTCCAACCATGGGAGGACGGGTCCCGCTCGGTTTGGAGCCAAGTCCAAAACGCTTCTGCCCAGCGCGCGCCTGCTTGACGGGTGGGATGAACGTTGTCGAAGCGTTCCCGCTCGAGTTGTGGCGCGATGGTCGTGGAATCATAGACCCGGCATGGTGATGAATTTTTCTTTATTTCCGCTACGATACCGGTTTCTCCAAGGTCGGTGGGAGGGGGAGGGGTTACCCATACGCAACTCGTTTGTTCTCGGCTGACCAGCTCGCTCACTTGACGAATGGCTGGAGCATGGTCGGAAGGCTGAGGCATTCGCATTTCGTTGGCGCCGATGTTGAGAATGACCAAAGAGGGCTTGTGATCTCGCATGAGACTGGCGAGACCGACGCCGTTGACCAGGGTAGGGATATAAAGCGAGTGTTTTGCGCGAACGACATAACGTATGCCTGCGTTACGGAATTTCGGGCTGAGGGTTTGCGTGAAACCTACGTGAACGAAAGAATCACCGACATGCAAGACGACGGGGGCGTTGGGAGCAAGCGGTGCGCTATCCGATGCCGCCGCGGCAGGGAGCAAAGCGATGGCCGCAAGCCCTCCAAGCAAGCAGGCTGCAACGAGGGAGAAGCGAAAAGACGACATACAGCGAGCATAATCCGAAGCTCGTGGGCGAACCAGATCGAGGCATCGGTCCGTGGGGGTCATGCTCGATCATCACACAGAACCGCGTGTTTTCTGCTAGTTTCCGCCTCGCCCATGGGATCGAATTATATTACCCCGGAAGGGGAAAAACACCTTCGAGACGAACTCAATCGCTTATGGAAAGTCGAGCGACCCCGTGTGACACACGAGGTTGCCGAAGCCGCGGCACAAGGAGACCGGTCCGAAAACGCCGAATATATCTACGGAAAGAAAAAGCTTCGCGAAATCGATCGTCGTATGCAGTACCTGGCGCATCGGCTCGACAAACTCACCGTCGTACGGGAAAAACCATCTGGCACCGATCGCGTATTTTTCGGCGCCTGGGTTCGTCTGGAAAGCGATGATGGCGAGGTGCATCAGTTCCGAATCGTGGGTCCCGACGAAACGCATTTGCATGAAGGAAGCATCAGTATCGATTCGCCAATGGCTCGTGCCATTTTGCGCAAAGAAGTTGGCGCGGAGGTTGTGGTGCGACGGCCCCGGGGGGATACGGAATTTGTGATTGTCGAGGTGCGCTACGAACCGTTTCCCCAAGACCAATAAATTGTGTTTTAAAACACAGGGTTACAGCTTATCTGATCTTGTGTCAGCGGTTCGAAGGTGGTGGGATCGACTCCTACGTCCCACAACCATAGGTTCGTGTTTCCGTTTTCGCGCAGGCACACGACGATATGGCGATCATCGGGGGCAACGGCCGCGTTGACGACCCAAATACCGGCTTCTCCCTCGAGCAGCCTGACGACCTTCTGGTCTTTCATCAAGTAGATGTATAAGGAGGATTCTTTGCCGGGCGACGGTTGGGCCGTGAACAGGATTCCCGCGCCATCTGTGGTGAAGACGGGCCGTTCGCTGGTCAATTCCAGGCTATTGCCATCGACCAGTTGGATGGGTGCGCTTCCATCTTTCGGGTACAGGTACAGACCGCTTGGAGAGCCAGGCACGCATACCGAGTGTTTCAGCAGCAGGTCTCCGGTGACAGGGTTGTAGGCCCCGTATCCGTTGATCGAACAATTCAGGTTGGTGGGAACCAACGCGGGGGTGGCGCTGCCGTCGCTTGCGACCAGAAAGGGTGCGACATACCAAGATCCTCCAGCATATTCGCCATAATCATACACGACGGTCTGCCCGTCGGGGGAGAACGAAGGATTGCGTACATCAATTTTGCTTGTCGTGCCGTTACTTTTGAAGACCGGGGTCAATCGTATCCAGTCTTGCCCATCGATGTTCATGCTCCAGATTCGTTGCGCGGCCATCATGGTGGCGGCATCCGCGGACGAGGCTCCCACCATGGAAGAAAACACGATGCGTGTTCGATCGCGCGAGATGGCCATTCCATCGACAGTCCATCCCGGCACGTTGTTTTCTTCCAGGGTGGAAATGACCCATTGTTCTTTGGTCAAATAATCGATGGCGACGATATGCTCCTGGTCAGCGGCCACGCGGCGTTCGAAAAGCAAGGTGGTTGGCGACAAGGCTCTGGCCTGGTTCTGCCCGCCTCCGGAGCCACCGGGATTGTGGCCGGGATTGCCCGAATCACCACCACCACCACCTGGGTTTTGTGGTGAGTTGACACCGCCGTTCTTCCCATTCGCGCCATCCGCGTCGTCGTCATCGGATGAATCGTTGAGATTACAAGCGCCAATCAGAAGCGAAAGGGAAGCAAGGAGGGATGGTATCGTATACGTTCGCATTTCAAGCTACTCCTGCCCACGGACCGTGGCCGAATTGATGAGGGGAAAACCCCGCCCAAAGGTCATGGGAACGAATCTTCGCGACGGCCAGCGGGGGAGCCGCGCGAAGAAGACGCGAATTTCGGACATGAACGCTTCGCGAGTTCATGAACACTCCTTTCGCTCATGGAAAAGGTCGCCAGGCGTGACGAGCGAATGGGCAGTCCACCATGGGTGTGAACGGCGGCGCGGACGGGCACGAGGGGAGGTAAGAAGGCGGGGTCAGAAAGGGGGCATGTTTTCGAGAATGGCGACCGCACTAGCGGAAAAGACACCGCCGTTGCCATAGACGAGGGCGCGTCGTGCGTTGGGAATCTGGCGACCTTCCGCTCTGTGCGTGAGTTGGTCGAAAGCCTCGATGATGTTGTACATGGCCGGGACTTCCCACGGTGCGCCGAAGGCGAGCAGGCCCCCATGGGTGTTGATGGGAAACGATGGTGGAGCATAATCCTGCTCGGTTTGCTCGAATTTGGCTTGTACCCAAGCTCCCCCTTCACCCTTCGCACAGATGCCCACGGCTTCGATAGCGCGGATCAAACAGATGGGATAGCAGTCGTAAAGGCCGAAAAAGTCGATGTCGCGAACACCGAGTCCGGAAGCCTGGTAAGCCGCGGCGCAAGCTTCTTCACAAGAGAACATATCTTCGTCGATGACGGGGGGAGGGTACAAAGGGCCAGAGCATTCTCCGCCCCCAAGGATGCGCAGACCACGCGTATGTATTTGATTTTGCTTTAGAAAATCTGATGACGCCACCACGATGGCGGCGCCACCGTCGGCTCTTCGCGCGCATTCCAACAGATGGGTTACAGGAGCCATGCGGGGCGAGTCGAGGACTTGCGCGAGGGCGTGGGGTGTGCGGGTCAAGGCAAGGGGATGTCGATGGGCTTGGCGGCTCATGAGGACGCTGCACATCGCGAGTTGTTCACGGGTGATACCGTAGGTATCCATTTGCCATCGGGCGACGCGGTCATAGGCATGGACGATGACGGGGCTTTTCAGCTCTCCTTCGGGGTCACGGCAGGTCTGATCCGCCCGTCGAAGAAATTCTTCTTTGGGCAAGGAAGAGACGGCGTCTCCGGCCACGACGGCGACGACCTGGCAAGCTTGGTGTTCGATCATTCGCGCGGCTTCGATGAGTCCGGTCACCGGGCCGGCTCCTCCGGTGTCGATGGTGCGAACGATCACGTCTTTTCGAGGGAGCAGCCCCGTTTGGGTGGCGAAATAATGGGCCTCCATGAAATGCGGATCGGCCAGGGAGGGAATGGCGATGAGGCCGTCGACTTGACGAAGCGCGATGCCCGCGCGAGCGAGAGCGAGTTCCAACGCTCTTCGCATCAGCAGGGTTGGGCGTGTGGAGAGCTTGCCGACGGGGGTCATCCCCGTACCTACGAGGACGGCCGAGCGTGTGCTGTGTGGCACGTGAGTTTGCGGAGTCACGGGGCTATCAGGGCACAAAGGGACACGAGAGGCAATGGGATGAATTGGGGATGATAGGGGTTTTGACTTATGCTCCGCCGCCTTGGGCAGCGACGAAACCGCGTCCGGGAGTGGATGCTTCGGCCGAGCCTCCGGCGATTTGCGCGAGGTATGCCGCTCCGAGTTCGCGGATATGCTCGGTGACGTTATCGAGGTAGTTGAGGTGGATCTGTTCTTCTTCGATGATTTGTTCGAAGAGTTTGGCGCTGATGCTATCTCGATTGGCACGGCAGATTTCGAGGAATTCGTTGTAATCGGCGATGGCCTGGTGTTCGAGTCCGACGGCATATTCGAGGGCTTCTTGGATTTTTTGGCCTCGTTTGGCAGGCATGCTTGGCGCGGCCACGGGCATGCCTCCGAGTTCGAAAATCCGCTCCGCGAGCATTTCGGCGTGCCGCATCTCATCGATAGCAATGAGTTTCATGTTGGCAGCCACGGCACCATAGTCGGCATCGTCCAAGGCATAATGATCCGCCATATACTGAAGGATCGCGGCGATCTCATCGGCGCGGGCCTTGTTCAATACCTGAATCACATTCTCTTTCGGGCTCTTGCTCTGGGTTTTCGCTGGCATGAGACACTCCTTGCGCTACGGCTTACGATGGTTCGGCACCATCCTCCAATCCCGTCTGCGAAGCAACGAAATCAGGGCTTTCGAGTAACGTGGCGCGTGGTGTTGCCATCACGGTTCTGGCTCGCTCGAAGGTATGTCGTCGGTGGACGGCACGCTTGAAGAGGTGGCGGCTATGGCGCGCCAATGCGTGATGATCTCTTGTTGGGGATGCAGCCTCCATACGAAACAGAACACGATCGCTTGGTCCGATACCTGTAGAAACGAGGGGTTTCCTAGATGTGAATGCAGGGATTCCAGGCGTGTAGGTAAGGGTAGGTTGTCCCAAGAGATGGGAAAATCATTGGGTTCGATGGGTTTGGGAAATCGGATCAGGTACGCTCGAGAAAGCAAAATATGCCATGCCGCTTCCTCGTGTTCCCCCTGCTTTCGCAGGGCGAGGGCATAATTGACGCGCGTGCGTGACACGTGAGGATAACTCTGTAGCGCTTGGGCAAACAGCGAACGATCGTTTCTCCAGAGCGTTGCCGCGGCAACTGTCGTGATACAGCCCTGAACCACAATCCAAGATGCATACGCTCCTGCCAGGATTTTTTTGATTTTGATGCGCCGAGCGACTCCATTTTGTAGTGAACGTGGATGTACCCAAAGAGCGAAGAGAGTCATCAACCAGAAAGAAGGGAAGAAAAAAAGCCTGTCCGCGAGCATCGCGGAAGCGGGGACGATGAGGTGAGATGCCACGGCATAAGAGCCGGCAAAACCAACGATGGCATCGGTAACGAGGGGTCGTGTGTTCCGAGACAGGATGGCGACCAGCAGCAGGGTCATGAGGGCCAGAGAGCCGAGTAGCACGCGAGGCCATGCGCCCTGTTCCAGCACGGCGATGGCGAAATAACTATAGTCGGGAACGAGATCGAGGCCCGTGAAGGTGTGTTGAAGATAATGGGTGAAGACCTCCGCGGCCCCGAGTTTCTGCAGGAACCACGGCATGGTCGCGAGGGGATTGTCGAAAGCAATCGTATCGTGTGTTTTCGCGAAGGGCAGCCGGTTCATTCGAAAGATAACCAGGGATCCCAGGACGAGAAAGCATCCAGCGGTAAGGCCGATCATGGGTTTCCATGCGAAAGCACGGCGTCGGCGCAGGTGACGTCCCACCAACCATGGGATCACGATCGCCATGGGAAACGCGGATTCCTTCGATGTCATGGCAAAAAGCAGGCATAAGCAGGAAGCGAGGATGCGCCAAAGGCGAAGGGAGCCATCTTTCGGCATGGCGACCAGCAGTGCGCTCAACGTGAATAAGGCGGCAAGAATCTCGGCGCGGCCCGTTGCATTCGTGATCACATCGATATGGATGACGAGCATGGCGAACGCCGCGACCGCGAGCAGTCTTCCCGCAATCGTCCATTGATTGCCTCCCCATCGACCAAGAAAAGCGTTCGCTACCGCGAGCAACAAGCCGTAAAGAAATAGGTTCGTGACGTGGAAAACGAGGGGATGTCCTCCGGCGACATGCCAATCCATCCATAAAAGCAAGGTGGTCATCGGACGCCACGTGCCAATCGTATGCTCGAAGGAGCGCCCCCAAAAATCCCGGTTCAGCAGCGAATGAAGGGAAAATGGCTCACGAACCGTAGGGTTGAAAAGGATCGTCTGGATGTCATCGTAGGTGAAGTCCGCCGTCAATGTGCTCGCGTAGATCGATACCCCCATCACGATGATGAGAATCGTAAGCACATATTCCTTTCGTTTCGTCATCGACAGACTACCTTCGCATCGTGCTCATCTCACGTGGTTCCAGGCATTTTCCAGTAGGGTAACGGGCTCGGGATGATGGGATAAACGTTGCAGTCGCGCCAGGGCTTGCTCGAAAGCCGAGGCATTTCTCAACGCCATGGCGGCGCAAGCCTCGACGAACGCCGCTCGAGCACTAAGGGGAGCCTGCTGGCAAGCCAGTTGGGCGTCGTGCTCCAACTCCAGACCCCGTTTTCCTTGCACCGCAAGAGCAAGCAAATCCGTAAGGGGTGTCAGATGACGCACAAGCTTATATCCCGATTCGGATAGCTCGTGGTTCAATCCGTCGCGACGTACGTATATCGCGGATACGTCATCCCAGAATACCATGGCAAAGGAGTTGTCCTGGGCGAGGGGAAGTCCGAAGGCTTCGTTTTCGAAGGCTCGGCAGATGGCCCATTCGAAGTGGAACTCGCGATGCAGTTGCTGGAAGGCTTCGGTGCTTCGTTCGCTTTTCGACGCCAGTTCGATCAATCTTGGTTCATGGACCCAGGCGGTGCGTCCGTCCATCAGGATCCGATGCTCCGGGTACAGACGCCAGGAGAAATAACCGCCATACACCGAGGAATTCCACATCTTGCCTTGCAGGGGATGCGATTGAATGAACTGGACGGCGGGTTCGGGGAAGTGATCGGGCTCGAATCCGATGCCGAAACTCGTTCCCGGGCGAAGGAGTATCCAGAGGGCAAGAAGCCACGGCGAGGCGCTTGCCGTCATCCATATCATGTTGGTTTTTGGGAGGATTCCGGCCAGACGTCGGGCCGCGATCGGCGCCGTCATCATGGCAGCCACGGCAAGGAGACGCACGGCGGAAGAAGCCAGGATTATCCCTAAAAGGATAACCAGGCAATCCCAGGCGGAAGGCAGGCGATGGGTCTTGGGGGGCGAGGCTCCGCCGACGAGCAACACCAGGACCAGCACCGCATAAAGCAGTGCCACGGGTTCTTGGGTGAGAAGAAATCGCAGTGTCGTAGGCTCCCATTCCGTGACTCGGCCCACGTCTGGCAAGGCACGAAACGGAGCCGCGAGCAGGTTGAACCCTGCCATGTTGATCAACGAAACCAGCCAAACGCTCCCTCCGACGACGCATGTTTCCTTCCATTCGTTGGCATCGGTGGCCGGAAAAAATCTGGGAAAACGAGCGTGCAACACCGAACAACCCACGCGATACGCCATATAAGCGGCGATCAGAACCAGGCCGATGACGACGAATCCATGCAAGTTGGCCCAGAGAAGATGCACGGGAATCAGCGATGCGAAACACCATCTTGCCGCTTTCGATCGTGGATGAGCTCGATGTAGTTCCAGACAAGTGGCCGTCCAGGCGATAAAAACGAACGACAGGGTCGCGGGACGGACGATCCACCAGGCGCTTGCGGCGGCGATGGAAAAGCTTCCGAGCCATAAGTCGGCAGGGCTTGCAGGATCGCGTCTGGATAGGATCCACAAGGCGAGCAAGGCAAGCAAGCCGCCGAGCAGTTGCAAACCGAAAGGGCCGGCAAGACGAATCAAGCCATAGAGCCCGGCATCCGCGAGAAACTCGGCGTATTGGATGGGACGATGGGTGTAGGCGAGATCGTCGATTCGCGGGATGGTTTTGGTATGTACAACGATCCTTCCGAAGGCAAGATGCCAGGGCAGGTCGAAGTCTCCCAGTTTTCTTGCGGATATGGCGATGACCGTGGCGATCAGGCCCATCGCCCACAGCGCGGTTGCGGCTCGTGGACGCGGCTCGATCGGAGCATCAGATTTCACAGTGCAACCATGGGATCGGAGGGTTCTTGGAGCAACCAAGACCGGGTTTCGGCGACGAGGAAGAGCGAGCCGCACACGACGATGAGCCCTGTGGGTCCTACGATTTGTGATGCAATTTCAATAGCTTGGGAAGCAGAGGCGCAGGCCTTGCCTTCCAGGGTTGCTTGAAGTTCGGGCAGAGCGGCGGGTTGGCGGCCATGGGGTTCCACGAAGAAACGATGGCGAGCGATGGGTTGAAGTATCGTCAACATGGTCTTCCACGCCTTGTCTTGCATGGCTCCGAAGACCAACGCAACGCGGTTGGGTTCGAGATGTCGACGGTTCACGTGGGCAACCAGCGCATCGATGGCATCGGGATTATGAGCGCCGTCCAAAAGGACCTCAATACCGCGAAAAGCAAGTGATTCCAGACGTCCGGGCCAGGTGACGGTGGCCACGGCCCGTTGTAGATGGGTGAGGGTAAGACGGTTGAGGGCGGTTGTGGCGTGGAAGCATAAGGCTGCTGCCACGGTGGCGTTATCGTGTTGATGATGACCGGCGAGACGGGGGTGCAGTGGGGCTTGGGCCCATGGGGTGTGGTTGGCAAAAACCACGGGGTTGGCGCCTCGTTCGCAAGCCACCTGCTGGACACGAAGGCGAGCGGGCTCCGGCATCGGTCCGATGACCATGGGGCAGCCGGGTTTCGCGATGGAAGCTTTTTCGAAAGCAATCGTTTCCAAGGAGTAACCGAGCACGGAACCATGATCGAGGGCAATACGGGTGACGGCCGTGGCGACAGGTTTTTCGATGACGTTGGTGGCATCGAGTCGTCCACCAAGACCGACTTCGAATACGGCGCATTCGGTTTTTGCCTGGTGGAAGGCAATGATGGCGGCGATGAAAGCCGTTTCGAAAAAGGTGAGGTCGAAAGAGAGGGCAAGGGCGAGGGCCTGGGCGAGTCGATCGTCATCGAGGGGGATTTGATCGATTCGAATTCGTTCGGCGAAACGATGAAGATGAGGGGAGGTGAACAGGCCGACCCGATAACCGGCTTGTTGAAGGGCAAGGGAGGCGATGGCGGCCACGCTTCCTTTGCCGTTGGTGCCCGCGATATGTAGGGAGGCCCAGTTTCGTTCCGGGTGGTCGAGCGCATCAAGGGCGCGACCCACGCGATCGAGGCCGAGTTCGATGCCGCGGGGGGCGCGACCGTAAACGCGCGAGAGCAGGTCAGGCAGGGGTATCAATCGATCGCGATGGTTTTCAGGTTATCGGCGATGAGGAGCTTGGGTTCGGTGCGTTGTTGGATGTCAGCCGCTGTCATTCCTTCCACGACTTCGATGAGCAGCAGTCCTTTGGGGGTGACATCCATGACGGCAAGGTCCGTGATGATACGATGAACGACGCGCCGCCCGGTAAGCGGGAGCGAGCAAGAGCGAACGACTTTGGGTGAACCGTCTTTGGAACAATGGTCCATGATGACGACCACCCGTCGCGCCGCGGCCACGAGATCCATGGCACCGCCCATGCCTTTGACCATTTTTCCAGGGATCATCCAGTTGGCGAGATCGCCCGTTTCGGAGACCTGCATGGCACCAAGGATGGCGATATTGATGTGGCCGCCGCGGATTTGGGCAAACGAGTCGGCGCTTGAAAAAATCGATGCGCCTGGGACCATGGTGACGGTCTCTTTGCCGGCGTTGATCAAGTCCGCGTCGATCTTGTCTTCCGTGGGATACGGTCCCATGCCGAGCAATCCGTTTTCGCTCTGCAAAAAGACCTGCATCCCTTTGGGGATGTAGTTGGATACCAGCGTGGGCATGCCGATGCCGAGGTTGACGTAATAGCCGTCGCGCAGCTCTGCGGCCGCACGCTTGGCAATCTGATCACGTGTCAATGCTGCCATGAAAGCTCCTACGACTTGCTAACGGTACGTCGTTCAATGCGTTTTTCGAAAGTTTCGCCTTGGAAGATTCGGTGAACGTAGATGCCGGGGGTGTGGATATGGTCGGGATCCAACTCACCCACTTCCACGAGTTCTTCTACTTCGGCGATGGTGATTTCACCGGCCATGGCCATCATGGGATTGAAGTTGGCCGCCGTGTGACGATAGACAAGGTTGCCGAGCCGGTCGCCCTTCCAGGCTTTGACCAAGGCGTATTGCGCGGTGATGCCACGTTCGAGCACATACATTTTGCCATCGAATACGCGGATATCCTTGGGTTCCGAGGCTTTGATCACGTTGCCCTTTTTGTCGTAGAGCATGGGTAGTCCACCTTCGCTTACGGCGGTTCCCACACCGGCGGGAGTATAGAAGGCGGGGATGCCAGCGCCGCCCGCGCGAATGCGCTCGGCCAACGTCCCCTGGGGAACCAGTTCGACTTCGAGTTCTCCTTCGAGAAATTGGCGTTCGAACTCCTTGTTTTCGCCGACATACGACGACACCATTTTGCGGATTTGTCTGGTTTGAAGCAGCACACCCGCTCCGAAATCGTCGACGCCGCAGTTGTTCGAGATCATGACGATGTCTTTGATCCCAAGGTCTCGTAGAGCGAGGATGCAGTTTTCGGGGATCCCACACAGACCGAAACCTCCAAGCAGCATGGTGGCGCCCGAAGGAATGTCCGCGCAGGCTTCACGCGCGTTCTTATAGACTTTGTTCATGGTTTGTTTCGGGGTGAAAGGATGCTCGTTCGTACGACGCTTGGCGCGTTTGAGCAAGAGGTTCGCGCCATCGTGCCCGCAGGCTGTTCACGATCGCATTGGGATTGCCCAGCAAGTCATCAGAGCACCGTACGCGATGGCACGACTCCTGCGCGCCCAAGGGCCGCGAACGATGACCCGAATTCCTGGGGAGACCAAAATTGTCATGAAATATTGACAGGTTACCTATATACCCGCTCTCGGGGGAAAAACGTTCGGAGCACGCGCACGGGACGTCCGACTTCCGCCAGGTCGATGAGCTCCGGGTAGTCCGGCACCCAGCCTCCTTGTTCTCCCACGACGAACGCGCGTGGTGTTGCGAAGGTTTCGGCGCTGCGCACGGCGGACAAGGTTCGTACCGTTCGTCCATCCTCCAGTTCGAGCAAAGTGCCGGGGGGAAATCTTCCCACCGCGTTGATCCACGCTTGTACCAGCACCGGATCGTATTTGGAGCCGGCTCCGCCCACGAGGATGGATTGGGCTTCTGGCGGGGAAAGCCCGCCCGCATCCGAGCGCGTATAATTGTCGTAGTCTTCGGTGATGCGAACGATACGACCGAAAAGAGGGGGGATAGAACCGGTTCGATTGACCAAGTCGCGGTGATGATGCAAGGCCACGAGCACTCGTTTGACCTTGGCTTCGTGGAAGCCTCGACGGGTAGCAAGCATTCGGGCACCGATGACGGCGTGTCCGAGAACATGGGGCAGCCGAGATACACTTTCTTTTAGCTGAGCTGGTGCGGCGTACCCAAGGTCGTGCAACAACGCGCCGACACCAAGATCCTGCAGAGCGGACGTCTCGAGCCCGATGGCAGCCCCGAGCACGAGCGAAGCATGGGCGACCCGCATGGCATGTGCGATATGAGCGGGAGCCTCCTCGAACGTATCCCAAAGCGCCTCCGCACCAGGCCCAATCTCCAAGAATTCCGCAATGATACGTCGCAAAGGAAGCGCATTGAGCACGCGTCCCGACAAGGCGCTATTCCAGGTTTGCTCGAGGGTTCGCTGGGCGCGTTCGAAAGTATCCGTCTGGCTGCCGTCGACGTTTCTGCGAGTCTCTCCGCTCTTCAAGTAGCGGAAGATACCAGCGAGTTCGACTTGTTTGACTCCGTTTTTGAACAAGGAGCGAGCCAGAGCCATGCGGGGAGAAGAGCCGGCGGCAGGACGCGCGAAAGCCATCACCAACGTGCGTGTGTCGTGTTCCGACAGGGGGGCATGAAAGGTCATTCCCCCGACGTTATGTTTGCGAAGCTCCTGTCCGAGGATTCCTGGCGTGCCCGTTCGTTCGCCAAACCGAACCCGCACGTCGTTGACGTAGACCTGATCTTCCACCGTGACCAGATGCACGACCCCCAAGATATCCACCAGGGAATGAAGCGTTTGACGAAAGTCGGAAACAGGCCGATCGAAAGCCTGATTGTCGGCATCGTACATACGGCTGGTTTTCAGCAAACCATGGAGTTGATTGGCGAGTTGTTCGCCTCGTTCACGCACTTCTTGTGCGAGTTGACGGTCTTCGCCGATGCGCGCACGCTCCATCGCATGGGCGAGACGGTCTTGAACGATGTTGTCGTCGTTTCGAGGCTCGGACGACGCAGCCGGAAGGGTGGATTCAACCATGGTGCCGTCCCTTCTCGAGCTGGTCGAGGGCTCGTTGGAGTCGGTGTGTGACGTCGGCATCGCTCGTCCATCGGGAAAGCAAGCCACGGATGGCCTCGCCGCTGGCGGCGTGATGGCAATGGATCAGTCCGTAAGCGGCAATCACCGCGGTAGATCGGTTGCCCGTATCGTCTTTTCGGATCTTCGACAGGATCGATCGAAGTCCGGATTTGTATTCGGCCCACTCGATCAAGATGGGAAAGGCATCTTGGGGAGAAGCTTTTCCGAGGGCATTTCCGATAGCTTCGGCTTCATCGAGCGAAAGCTCCGCTGCTTTTCGTTTGGTGTGTTCGACAAGCATAGGAATCGCTTTGGCACCTCCGACGTGACCCAGCACGAAGGTGGCTCGTATGCGGACGGATTCATGTTCGGAGGCCATGAGGGTTTGCAGTCCGCGCGCAAGACGAAGCCCGGCGGGTGCGTTCTGAATCACCTGCAACAACTCCAATTGAAAGTCCGGGTCGGGATGGGAAAGAAGGTCGAAAGCGACTTCGAGCCGTTGCGATGGCGCCACATGACCGAGGATGCCGAATAGTTCCCTGGCCAGATCCGGCGGACAATGCGCGAGCCGTCGCACAATCTCCGACGCATCGCGAACCGATCCATGGGCGACGATTTGAAGCAAGGCTTTTCGACGGGCTCCCCGAGCACCGAACAAGAGCATATCGAGGGCCCGTGGGACCATTTCGGCGGTGGGAGTGCCAAGCAAAGCCACCAACGCCGCCGGGATGTCTTGCTCATCCTCTTTGACCATACGCAAAACGCGTTCGAAGGCCCGATCCTCGGCCAAAATGGGGAGTTTTTGGTCTTTGCCCAACGCATCGCGATAGACGATCGCAAGACGAGCCAGCTCGTCGAGATTGCGCTCCACCACGAGATAATGCTGCACCTCCTCGACGAAGGAGAGCAATTGCCGTGAGAAATCCGGGTCTTGCAGGGAATTGGCGGTTTGCAACAATTCATGGACGGAGCGGACGGCTTGAGCGGCGATGGCTTGGGGGCTTTCCTCCGCCCGTAATGCTTCCAAAGCGGCGGGATCGATGGGTTGGAATGACACGGATCCGCTGGCGGAAGCGGGTAAAGGTTGGTCCCAATCGGCGATGGGGTCGGAGGATTCGGATTCATCGATGAGGGGAGCCAGCGCTTCGTTTTCCGGCGTCTCCTCATCGGGGATATACCCTTCCACCGAATCGATGGTGATGCATTGGAAGCGAGCCTTGCGCAGCATGGTGATGAGGTCTTCTTCTTGTTGCCGCACACCATTGCATCGCACCGAAAGCACCTCGAGCAACGAAACCAAGTCATCCCAGCCAAGCCCCGGTTCGAAGCGGAGTTTCCTCACACCGTCTCGAAAGAGCCGAAAGGCGATGGATCGCTCTTGGTCCGGTTCTTCATAGATGGTTTTTTTTTGGTATCGCAGTTCGAAGGGATTGACTTCGATTTCCACGGGAGCGTTGCGCGCGATCGCCATCGACTTGTCTCGATAATCGCTGATCAGCGCTTTCACCGCATCGTTATGCGGATCGTAGAGGGAAAAACTTCTCGCGGTTTTCGCAAGAGCCAGCATGGCAAACCCGATCTCATCGGATACGGACATACGATGTCGATAACCGTGGCGCGGTATATCCACGGGTTTCGCAATCTCGGGGGGCTCGTCTCGTCCATCGTCTCCGACCATGGCAGGTAGGCTAGCGCGTTCATTGTCATCGAGGAACCGTGATGCGCGGTGTTGCGTTGGACATGGGGAAAGGAACGTGACACAGTTTTACGGGCTTATGTGGACTTGGAGGAAATCATGAGGCGTAGCTTGAGTCACGGTCCTTTGGCGGCTTCTATCCTTATCGGGGCCCTGGCCGGATTGCTTGCAGGCGGCGTGTCCTGCGGCAGTTCGGAAGACGATTCCGCGGTGCCACCCAAAACCACGACCGATGGGGGTACGGAGGCGACGATACAAGAAGAGGCCAGCGTCGATGTAAACGCGGATACCCCCGAGGAAGGGTTCCAAATACCTAATGAATTCGATGACTTCCCAACTGCCCCGATCGTGGGCGATGGGCTTCCCGCCAACATCGGTGCCTTATTCGACGCGGGAACCGCAGCCTCGTCCGGTGGACCTTGTTTGTCGGAACCGCCCATTGACGCCATGGTGCCGCACAACTGGCCGGCTTTGCCCTTCGAATGGATGGCAAGCCCCGAACACAACGTTTTCGAATTGACCCTATCGGTCGATAACCAAGTCCATGATTTGGTGGTTTATACGAAACAACCGACCTACACGATGGAAGCGTCGATGTGGTCCAACCTCATGCAGCACTCCCGTGGTCATGATGTAACGATTACGTTGCGAGGGGCTCATTTCGACGGAACCTCGATCACGGCGGGGCCGGCTTTGGGCGTCAGCGGCAATATCCACATCGCACCCGTGGCCGCCAAAGGAGCGGTCGTGTATTGGGATGCGTCGGGAGGAACGTCTTTCGAAGGGTTTCAAGCTGGTGATGCCAAACCGGTGACCGTGTTGACACCATCTTCAGCCGGCAATGCTCCGTCGGGCCACGAAACGACTTGTATTTCCTGTCATGCATCAGCTTCGAAAGGAAAGCTGCTCGTGTACACGGCCGATTCGACCGATGGGTCGCGCGTGCTCGACGTGCGGATGATGGATGGGACGGGTGTTCCAAGTCCGACCATGGTCAGTCCGAGTGCTTTGTCCTTGCTGGGCCGTCACAAGCAATCGGCGCCGGTGACGACGCTTTCCGAACAGTCCTCGTTGCAATCTATGGTCATCAGTGTGTTCATCGAACCTACAGCAACGAGCGGACATAGCGAGGTCATTTGGACTGACCTTCTTACGCCGGATCTGCAGGGGTGGGGGATTGTGGCGCGCGACGGAGATTCGCGAGAAGCTTCATCGCCATCGTGGAGTCATGATGGATCGACGATAGCCTATGTATCTTCGGATGTGGCGGGAGAAGGGGTGATCGCGGATGGGGAGATGGATATTTACACGGTGCCTTTCAACAAGGGGGCGGGAGGACCGGCCAAACCGCTCGAAGGCGCGAGCGATCCGGTGATGCGAGAGTTTTATCCCGTGTATTCGCCACACGATACGTGGATAGCTTTCAACCGAACGGAGCTTGCCGTGGATTCTTATGATGAACCGACGGCGGAGCTATTTATCGTTCCGGGCAAAGGTGGGGTAGCGCAGCGGTTGCGAGCCAACGATCCTCCGGCTTGTACGGGATTGGTGAGCCCCGGTTTGACGAATTCATGGCCGAGGTGGGCACCCCAAGCGCTGGAACACGAGGGTAAACGATATTATTGGTTGGTTTTTTCCTCGAAGCGCTACGCGGGCAGCGTGGCCTCGAACGGCGATTGGATGGCGCAGCTATATATCGCGGCGGTCGTCACACAAGTGACCGAACAAGGAGAAACCTACCTGGCGGACTATCCACCCCTTTATGTAACCGCACAAAAAGCCTCGGCTCGTAATCACACGCCGGTCTGGGATTATTTCGAAGTACCGACCATACCCAAATGATGATTGACATCCATTCGTCGCGCCACGCGCAAGGACTGCCCACCGACGGTATGCGTCGAACCTTTGACATCCTCCGCTTGCTCGGGAGATACTGTTTTGCCTAGGAGAGCCCAATGCCCTTGATCGAGATAGAGGAAGCCGCCCGTCGGTTGGCACGTGCGATCGCAAGTGATATTTCCCTATACAACGAGGATAAAATCACCCAGGGCGTCAAGGACGACAACCTTTTCGAGGTGCTCGAAGAGGAAATAGAGGAAGGACGCGCTCTTTACAACAGCCGCGTGTCTCCCAAGCTCTACGGGCGAAACCTTTACGAACGGGCGATTGTGGATATCCTCGTTCGTTCCAAAGGGCATGTCCCATCCAAGCTCTGGTAATCGCGATTCGTTGATGTCCAACCCTGCCGGTCGTTTTACCTTTGTCGTCGCTCCGGCCGATGGCCCCCTGCGTCTCGATATCGTGGTGCTCGAACAGTTGCGGCGGCAAGGGCGAGAGGTATCTCGCAGTGTCCTGCATCAATGGTTCCGCGAAGGACGGGTTTGCATTGATGGTGCGCCGGCCAAAGCAGCCACGCGTTCGAGATGCGGCGCGACCGTCGAGGTCGATCCGGCGCCTCCCCCTGCCTCGGAGGCCGAGCCGGATCCTGATCTCGTCATAGAAATAGTCTATAAAGACGAGCACTTACTTGTGATTGACAAACCCGCGGGGCTCGTCGTTCACCCAGGACGCGGACATCCGGGCAAAACCCTCGTCAATGGGTTGCTAGCGCTGGATTGTTTCGATCCATCCGTGATCGACGACGATGCGAATCCCGAGGCGGTCTTGCGTCCTGGCATCGTTCACCGATTGGACAAGGACACGAGCGGATTGCTGGTGGTGGCTCGTACGCGACAGGCCAGGGAAGGGTTGAAAGAACTGTTTGCGAGCCATCGAATCGATCGAGAGTACGAAGCGATCGTGGTGGGGCGCGCGGTCAATGCGACATACGATACCTTTCATGGGAGAGACCCGAGTCATCGATTGAAGTTTACGACGCGAAACCCCGTGGCGCCTCGTCGTGCAATTACCCATGTGACGCTGGAGCAAGAGCTTGCGCAGGGGTTGGCTAGCCTTGTGCGGTGTCGTTTGGAAACGGGACGGACGCACCAGATACGGGTTCATCTTTTCGAGAGAGGAAACACACCGGTGCTGGGCGATGCGCTCTACGGAAAAGGGGCCTTGCAACCATGGCTTCGGCAGGTGGAGCAATCGCTTGGAAGGCATTGGCTTCACGCGGGAATTCTCGGGTTCGAGCATCCCATCAGCGGAAAGGCGATGCGGTTTACCTCGCCGCTTCCCGAGGAACTCGTCATGTGTTTGGAGGCGTTGCGACAGGGGGGGTGAAGGATCGGTGTTTGACCATTTCGAGTCACTGGATGGCTCGTCGACGTCGGAGACCCGCCATCGCCAACAGGACGACAAGCGGATACAAGTCCGGCACGGTCGATGTCGTATTCATCGACGCACAGGCACAGCCCGCTTGCGAATCATCGCGCATCGGATGGCGGCTCGGAGAGTTGCTGGGATTATGATCTCTATCCTGGTGATCGTCTGGTGGGGAGCCACCATCAGCAACCGATGCCTTGTCTTCGCGATCATCGTTTTCGTCCGTGGAGTTCTCCTCGCTCGGCCATGATTCGTCGTTTGTGCCGCCATCGGCGTGAACTCCTGCCTCACTCGTGTCATCGTCTTGCTGTGGTTCTGTTCCTTCAGGGTCCGGTTTCGGTGTTGGATTGCATGGAGTTTCGAACGCCAACAGCATGGTGGCAATGCCTACTTTGTCTTCGATCACCGTTACGTGGTCAGTGGTCGAAGGCAACACGATGTTGGATACGTTGGGTCCTTCATCGAGAAATCCTGCGCTTGCGCCCACCATCATGTCGAGGGGGCTGATGAGATTGGTGTAACAGACCTCGGGAGCGCTGTCGTTGGTGGGCAGGCTTCGTTCCGATTGACCAACCATCAAGAAGTGACCTGGCGGTTCGGAAAGCCCCCCGTGCAGAGAGATCCAGTAGTTGGCATCGAATAAGTCCGCAGCGAAGTCGGACTCGACGATCTCCTGGTCGGCGGGGGACAGGTGCTGGCCCACAAAAGAGGCCAGCCCCAGTGCGGCGGCAACGATATCTTGGGACTTGATGTTCGACGTGAAAGGGGGGAGTAGGTTGTGAACCGCTTCCATTGTATTGGGGCAAAACACGATTCCATCGATGATGGTGGACAACCCAAGATGTGCGTAGGGGTGGTGGCCGGGGGCGAAGCCCACCATCCGATTGACCTTGCTCGCGCCGCCTTTGGCAAGAATGTAGTTGTCGATGACCATGCCGCCTTCGGAATAACCGACCACATTGACTTTTTTGGCTCCTGTTTTCTTGAGCACTTTGTCGACAACGGCGGCGAACTCAGCGCCAGACTGGTTCAAGTGCGCCATTCCGGTTTGCCCTTTTCCATTGATTTTCCCGTATTCCTCGCCGAATACGCAATGGCCGGCGAATTGAAGAGCGTTGATGATGTCTTTCATCTGCCCAGGAGAGCCGCTTCGCCCATGGGCAAGGCCGACGGGATAGGGGCGCAAGGCCGACGGGATAGGGGCGCAAGGCCGACGGGATAGGGGCGCAAGGCCGACGGTTTGCAAGAATAGTCGTTTAGTCCCGCGTGTGCCTGGGAAGCGGGTAGTAGGAGTCCAAACGACAGAGCAATGGGGAAAAGACCACAGAGTTTCATGGGCAATCTCCTGGGGTTGTGGTGCCCATCGATTCTCGGCGGGCCCGCGGTCGATGTGCGGGGCAGGGATTGTGCCACTCGTTCGGAGTCTATCTAACGTATGGTATTTATTGAATATTTATCGATGATGGGCAGATGGAATGACGTTGGGATAGATGTTGTCAGGGGCTTGGATGCGGATCCCAGGCATCACGCGGATCTCCGGGTTCCTAGACCACCGGTCAGGAAAAAAAGCATCGCTTGTTTCGGATCGTTGAGACAAGTTGTCCTGTGGTGGTTGGAAAGGATGGTGCGCGCGGAGCACAAAATCATCCTTGCCGATGGGAAGTGGAACTAAGGCTGTCTCGGGTTCGGGCGGCTCGGGCTGTCTGCGTCGCGCTCATTGATTGGGGTGGAACAGTTGAGGTTTTGGACGAGATTGTCAGTTCGGTGCTCTAGGGAGTAACCCATGCGGGCGGCTCTTTGCGCTTCCAATCGTTTGCCGAAAACGTTTCTTTTGGTTTCCTAGTCTTCCACCCAAACCGGGGAAGACAGGATCCACTTGCCATCGGTGCGTGTGGCGTCCGCCACGATGTATCGCTGTGCGGGGTCGATATCGAGAGTCATGGTGGCATCACATATTTTTTCACCCGCGCAATCGAACGTATGGACCACCGCTCCTGCCCGGGATCGAAGCACGATGCTGGAGAAGCCAACTTCTGCATCTTCGGCCCTCACGTGAATGGTTGCGGACAAGTATCCTTGCAACCGCACCCCCATCCAACAGCCCTGGGCGTCGAGCGCGAGAGAGCCGCCATTGCCCGTGTTGCCGGCAAAAGTGCGTCGTTCGGTTATCGCGGCCTTGATGGAGGCTTCGTCCAAAGCGCTGGCGAAAAGACCGGAGCGACGTCCTCCCGCCGATGGGTTCATCGAATGGGTGTCGCTGTTCCAAGTGGGCGCAACGTGCCAACCGCCATCGAGGAGTTTGAAGTAATAGGCGCGGGCAGCGGCCTGGGCAGCCCCGTTCAGTTCTGCGAGCGCCATTTTCTCATCGACTTTGGCAACGACGTTATCTCCGGTCCAGGGGAAATCCGTGCTTGCCGGATGGTTGATTTGCGCGAGACAGCCGTCGCAAGCCGCGATTTTGTCGTAAAGCCCATCGAGGTTGGTCGACTTTTCGATGAAGCCTGGAGAAAAAAACACGTTGGCGTGGCCTAGCCGCTGCTTATTGGGTGCGTTGGTCGCGATCTCGAACGCGCACAACCCAAGAAAAGAAGCTTGCGTTGCTGCTTTGGCGGCTTTTTTGCAAAGTGAGAATTCTTCTGTCGTCAAGTGTTCCACGTGGTCCGTGACCAACAAAAAATCGAGCCCTACCTCGTCGCGTGCCAGCGCAAACATCTCCTCCGGCAATCCAGTTCCGTCAGAATACGATGTGTGCGTATGCAGATCCCCAAGCAGCGGGATCATCGCGTCCGTGATGCATCCGCGCGTGGTGGGTTCAAAAATCGAGGCATCGAAACCGATGAGGTAGGGCGTGAGCACGTCGTACCAAGGTTGTGATTTTTTTCGCTTTTGCAGGTGCGCCGAACCGCTTTGGGTCACGACCCAGAGTGTGGCGTCGGGCCCCAACGTCAGGGCTTGGGCGGCTCCGCTGACTTGCCATCGGACGGCACCCGCGGGCCGGTTTTCGCACCAACGAATCAACTTCGATGGTTGGGATCCAGTACTGTCGGCAAGATGATAAGAGGTGAGAAGAAAACATCTTTCTTCGAGCGTCGGCAGACGAGTCAGGCCGCGAACGAACGGTATGGATGGGGGAAGAAGCAGATGCTGATCCGAATCATGGGCAGAGGGCCTTTCGATAGCTCCCGTTTCAGATAAATCATATCGTTCGATGGCGCCATTCATGGCGACATTGCCTGCAAGCCATAACGCGCCGACCTCGGGATCGTAGGTGATGGCGGCGTTGGCCACCCGCACATCGAAGGCATCGGTGGCCTGTAAAGAATAGAAGGCGGTGGTTGCGGGCAGATCGGGATCCGCCGCATGTTCGACTTTCGCTTTGGAAGGGTCGAAACGCAAGACCTGGCTTCCCAGCGTCAGATAAAGACCAGTCGGTGCCCAGGTCATTCCTCCGATGGCGCGAGTCCAGGGGGTTCCGTGGATGTCACGCAATCGAAAAACGCTTTGCACATCGTGGGATAGAAGATCCACTTGCGCCAGGATCGAGTCGTGGTCTTTGGGGTTGCCGCCCTCGTCCTGTTCGAAGGAAAAACTCAGCCAAAGCGTGCGGCCATCTCCAGAGACGGCCACTCCGTTGGGGACGTAGCGATCGTTGAGAAAGGGGAGGCCTAGGCGTGCTCGCGCGTGTCGAAGCCCTGTGAATCGACGGTCATTGTCGGTGAGAGCCACGCGGCGGGCGTAATTGTATCGGCGGTCGGAATATGGCGGGGTTGCGGTCGCAGTGCCGCCGGGTTCGGGAATCTGCAAGTAGTCGTGATAGCTGGGCGTGCCGAAGGTGCGGCCACCCTCCCGAAGCTGGCGAGTACCCAAATAATCGTCTCCAATCGGGTAGTTATGAACAACCAGGGCATGCATGTCGCCATCGAAAACTTCCCCATCGAGCTTGCCCCCCGTGGGTTCCGCGGCTACCGCCGGCAGTTCCGTGCTGTTGACGAGCACCGAACCATGATCGAAAGGTAGTTTTTGTTCGTGGATGAGATTGTGGTCCAGAAAGAGAGCGATTCGCCAATGGTCGCTTTTCAAAGAAGCGGAAACAGACGCCTGATACCAACGATTCGTCTCGAGGGGGGTAGAGGTGTCGCGCACCCAATGACGATAAGGCTTCCCCGCGTCGGAAGTGCTGAGGGCCATCTGTAAGTATCCGTCTTTTATATCGAAACACAAGCCTTGGCCGTTTTCCGTATTGGAAAAAAGCGTGACCGTGCCATCGATGGATCGAGGGCGAAACCAGGCTTGGATGGTGAAGCCGACGGATTGGGTGGTGATGGGAGTCGTTCCGAGGTAGCCAGCGGGTTTTTCTTGGGAAGGACTGAAAGACGTATAAGGGAACACGCTGAAGGGCGCCGGGCGTTCGGCTTTGACGTGCGCGATGTCGCCCCCATATTGCCCAGGGCTCGTGGACGTCCCATCGGAACGCCAGCGAAAGATGACGCCCGGAGCGTTTCCGAATACCGTAGATGCAAAAGGCGGCGTGTCGGGTTCACGGTAAGGCTCGCCAGACTCCGCCTCGCTGTCAGATTCCAACGTATCGTGCGTTTGGCCATCAGAGGAAGTGGCGTCATCTTGGGGGGACGCCTCGCTGAAGGTCTCGCTAGCCGCGTCATAAGCCTGAGAGTCGGCAGGGGCGTCGTGGCTAGTCGAACCGAGATCGTCGCCGCAGCCAGCGATGACAAGGGAAAGTCCAAAGACGAGAGCATGGGCATAGAACGGGGCAAGGCGCATCATCGCCTGGGACGGGAAGCAACACCCGAGCCAGCGTCGATTCGGTCAAATCACCAATGATTGTTTTTCCAACGCGGGTAGGAAGACGAAACGGCCTGAGAATTCGTGGGGTGGGGCAGACAAAGGGGTGGTGGAAGGGAGGAAGGGGAAGGGCAGGGGGAGCAGCGATCGGGAATAATAAGCATAACTATTGGTATTTATTGATGATGTTGTGTTGCCCTGGGGGAAAGAGGAGTGATGGGGTGCGCAGCGCAGGTACCCACTGAGACATGGGGGATCGCGGCAGCGTGGTTTCCGAAGGACGTTGGGGTACATCTTTTCTTGCGTTTTTGTAGTGCCTGACGCTACCGAGGGGCTCATGAATCCCACAGCGAAGCGAGTGTTGGAGCGAGACGTTCGCGGCGTGGCCCGAGCCTGTCGTCTCGTGGACGATCGAGTCGACGGATACATTGAGATGTTGAAGGATTTGTATCCGCATACGGGCAAGGCCTGGGTGGTTGGAGTGACGGGCAATCCGGGGGCGGGCAAGAGCACGCTGACGGATCGTCTCGTGGCGTATTGGCGTGGGGAAGGCAAGCGGGTCGGGGTGGTGGCGGTGGATCCGACGAGTCCATTTTCGGGGGGGGCGATCCTTGGGGATCGCATACGAATGCAGCGGCATTTCGAGGATCCGGATGTTTTCATTCGGTCGTTGGCGACCCGGGGGGCCCTGGGGGGGTTATCGCATTCGGCGATGGATACGGTTCGTATCCTCGATGCGTGGGGGGCGGATGTGGTGTTGGTGGAGACGGTGGGCGTGGGGCAAGACGAGCTCGAGATTACGAGGGCGGCGCATTCGACACTGGTGGTGATGGCGCCTGGGTTGGGGGACGGGATACAGGCGATCAAGGCGGGCATTCTCGAGATTGCGGATGTTTTTGCGGTCAACAAGGCGGATCGGGATGGGGCGGATGCCACGGTTCGGGACTTGGAACTGATGGTTGCGCTTGGAAAAGGGGTGGCGGCGGCGACCGTGGGGCATTCGGTTTCGATGAGCGGCGAAGGGGCGATGGGCCCGGGGTGGGAACCGCCGATCGTGCGAAGCGTGGCCACGCAGAACCAAGGCGTGGATGCGGTCGCCCATCGTCTGGCGGAACATTATGTCTGGCTGCGGTCCAGCGCGGAGGGAAAGCTTCGGATCGAAGCACGTCTTCGCGAACTCATGTATAACGAAATGCGTCAGGCGTTGGTGGATGCGGCGGTTCGTGACATTCACGACGACATCGAGCGAGCCATTCACGAGGTGGCGCGTCGTGAAACGGATCCGTATACGGCTAGCGAACGCCTTGTCACGCTGTTCAAGCAGGGAAGGAAGACGGGCCAGCGAGAGCCGTGATCCGAAGGGGATAACGGGCAGCGGCGAGAGCGTATCGTATCCGTAAATGGGCGAGGGCAGGTGGACGAATGCCCTCGGATTTGGCGAATTGCGAGCGCATGGGTTAGTCTGAGCCACGCTATCTTTTTTTTGGATGGGAGCCATCCCAACGTGAGTCCTTCCTCACACTCGGTTGCCTGCGCGCTTTGTGGTGGAACCTGCGAGGCGGAGGCGAAATTTTGCCCGCATTGCCGTTCGCCGATTTCCTCGTTGCGAAAAGGGGAAGACTCGCTCGTGGGGGAATCATTGCCTGGCGGCTGGCATCTGGAAGAACGGATCGGGGCAGATGCCATCGCTCGTCTGTTTCGAGCGACGGATCCGTCTGGGCAGAGTGTCATCGTTCGAATCATTCATGATCATCTGATCCGCAATCGTACGTTCTCGCGAGGATTGTCCCGTGCCGTCGAAGAGGCATTGCGGGTCAAGGGGCCTGGGGTGTTGCGTCTATTGGGGGCTGGGGCAACGGTGCTGCAGGGGCAGGCACGATTGTATTTGTTGTCCGAATCCTTTGAAGGAAGGAACCTTTGCTCGATCGTGCAAGCGCGGGGGGTGCTGCCTGTTTCTCAAGTATTTTCAACAGCTTTGGATATTTTGGACGCCCTCGAGGACATGCATCGGCAAGGGATTGTTCATGGCGATATCCTTCCGGAGTGCATTCTGATTGGGGCCACGGAAGAGGGCGAGGTGCGGGCCAAAGTGGTCAACCACGTGCTGGGGCGTCTTGCATCCGTGGCGATACCGAGGCTGGCGTGCGGCGGGACTGCTAGTGGGACTTCGCGCTACATGGCTCCCGAGTTGGCGATGGGCGAGCCGCCTTCGGTGTTCAGCGATATTTATTCGTTCGGTGCTGTCCTTTATCAAATGCTTACGGGAATTCCGCCCCGTCGTTCATCCTGTTGTCTTCTGATGGAACGCCAGTGGCAAAAGCCCGTGGTTCCGCCATCGATGGTAGCGAAAGACCGTACCATTTCTTCGGCGGTGGACGACGTGCTGCTTCGCGCTTTGGACAGAGAGCCATCGCGAAGATTTTCGTCGGCCTCGGAGATGCGGCAAGTGCTGTGGGAGGCGAAGAACGAATCGCCGGCGGTTATTTCGACACCGACGATTACGGTTCCATCCAACGGGCATCGCTTGTTTGGTCGTCAGCAAGCCCTGGACATCGTGCATACGATTGCGTTGATGCCGGTGGCGTATGGGACTGAGGATCAGGGGCATCCCCGCGGAGCGGTGGCGGTGGTCGTGGGCAGCGCGGGTGTGGGAAAAACGGCTTTGCTACGCGCTGTCAGGGACCGATTGGAAGGAAGCCCGGTGGCCGTGTTGCGCGTGGATGGTCGACGTGCCCTCACACGTCCCCTCGAGCCTTTCATTACGTTGGTGCAGGACGTTTTGGGGGTGCGTCGTGGTGATGAGCCAAAGACTATCGACGAAGTGAGAAAGGCGCTCGTGTTGCGCTTTGGAATCGAAGAACAAGACTGCCTTCGTTTGCTCGAGCGTGTGACGGATCGTGAATCGTCGTTGAGTCTTACCCCCGACATCATCGAACGGGAGCAGGTTCGTTCGCTTCGGGCTTTTTTGGGTCGAATGCTTGCCTCACGGCCGACAGTATTGGTGGTGGAAGACGCGGATGCGATGGATACGGCATCGCTCGAGTTGACGCGGGACTTGATGGAAGCATCGTCGACGCTTGCGTTATCGGTTCTTGTTTCGTGCCGGAGCGATCCTTATCCGGATTGGGATGCTGGGTACGTGACGCGACTTCATCTCGATGCTTTGGATGAGATGGCATCGAAGTCGATGTTGGAGCATCGGACGATGGGAATGGTAGTTCCGTCGGATGCGATGGCGATGGCGGTTCAATGGTCCAAGGGGGTGCCGTTGTTGTTGGAGCTTACGAGCCGGGCGATGCGTCAACGTGAGTTTTTGGTGGAGCCTGATGGTACTTTCAAAGCGCCATCTACCTCGCAGGATTTATTTGGAGGGTTGAGACAACTCGTATCGATAGCGTTGCGGGATCGCCCGGTGTGTGTGCGGCAGTGGATATTCGTCGTGGCGATAGCGGGGGGTGCTCCGATCGAATTGCTGGAAGCTTATGAGTCGTCGCAAGGGGCGATCGAAGAGACGATCGGGGCATGTTTGGAAACGGGATGGGTGAGTTATTCGGATGAGGTGATGGAGTTTGATAACGAGGGGGTCCGAGACGTCGTTCGTTCGATGATTCCGGAAGGGACGAAGCGGCAGATGCACGCGTTTGTGGCGAAGTGGTTACAACAGACGACACCGGCACGGGCACCTGGGGAGGTGATTGCTTCGCATCTTGTGATGGGGGGAGATGTATTGGGAGCGGCGCAAGCGTATGAAAAAGAAGCGATAGCCTTGTCTTCGCGCGAGGAGCATGTAGCCGCGACGGTGATATGGGGTCGAGCGGCGCAGGCATGGCAGATGCTTCGGGATGAGCAAGCGTTATGTCGCGTGGCGATAGCGCGGACGGAAGCGTTTTTGGCGGCGGGAAATGGCAAAGCCGCCACGGAGGAGCTTTCGGCGTTGGAGAGGTTCGAGCCGGCAGGATTGGATGGTTTACGCGCGCGGGCGATGGCCGCGGTGGCAAGTAGCCAGAGCAATTGGGATCTTGCGATTCAATCGTTGCTTCGCGCCAGTGCGTTGGCTGTGGACAATCTCGACCAACAGGCTTGGTTCGATGTGGAATTTTGTCTCGGGGAATTGCTGTATCGTCGGGGTGAATTGGGAGCTGCGGAATCCCACGCAACCACCTGTTTGGATTTGGCCATCTCGATTGCCGACAGCCGGGGCGAGCGCGCCACGCTGGTGGATGGTGCGCGAATCGCGCAAGCGGCGACCTTTTTATCCAAACTCAGGATAGAAACGAACCGCATGGATAAGGCGCGGAATGCTTTGGCCATGTCGTTGGAACATACGGCCATCCTGGGGGATGAAGCATCCGCTTCGCGTTTGCTTGCGAATCTGGCTTATGCCTGTGAACCGGAAGATTTGGAGGCCTCGCTTTCGTATGCGAAACGTGCGCTCGAGTTGGCGCTTCGCGCCGGTGATCGCATGGCAGCAGCCCGTATCGCGATCAACTTGGGCGCCTATCAAGCGCAATCCCATGCGTTTGAAGATGCGCTTGCGTCGTATGCGATGGCGAAAAAACTGGCGCTGGCTGTCGGCTGGGCCCGAGGCGTGCGGTTGGCCAAGTCCGCGGCCGAAAAAATCCATTCCACGTCATCTTGAGACAAGACGCGGGACATGGTGATTCGGGTTTTCGAATCAATAATCTCCGAACAGGTCCTGAACGCGGACATCCAAGGCGGCGGCGATTTTATATAACGAGGACAAAGACGCCGAGGATTCCGCGCGCTCGATCTGCGACAGCAAAGAAACGCTCAACCCTGTTCGTCGGGACATCTGTTTGAGCGTGAGTTCTTTTTCCTTACGAAGGCTTCGGATGCTTTCGCCGATCACTTTGTGGAGCTGCTCCTCGGGGGTGCGGCTCAAGCCTTTTTTTCGCATGACCCGATCCAGCACCTCACGGAATTCATCCACGTTGAAAGGCTTTTTTACGTAATCCACGGCATCGAGTTTCATCGAAGCCACCGCGGTCTCGAGGTTGGGATATCCGGTGAAAATGACCACGGCAACGTCTTTGTCGATCTTTCGGATTCGCCCCAATAGTTCGATGCCATCCATGTTCGGCATCATTAAATCCAGAATTATCAAGTGATAATGTCCCTGGCGGAGTTCGTCTTCCACCAGAAACGGATCATTGATGGTCTTGACCTCGAATCGATCGCGTTCGAGCAGCGTCTGCATATAGTCACAGATCGCTTTATCATCATCGACAATGAGAATTCTGACCGTAGGGAGTTCGATGGGCACGACAACCTCCGTGATTGTAGGCCACCCAATGCTTGGTTTTCACTCATAGCACAATTTATGGTCGGCTCCTACGCTTGTTCGCAGGAAAGTATGACCGAAATTCCCAGAATCGACGCCTGTGGGGCTTTGAGAAAAATGTGTTATTTCAATAACTTAGCCGATAATGGTTTGCGTAGGAGCGGAAAACGCGAGGGCGTGATAGTTTGCCTCGGCGTTTTTTCCCGAACCTTATTCTCGAACCATCGACGAGTAGCCGCGCAGTCATGATCCGGTTTGACAAGCATTCCCCATGGCTCGACCGTGCCATAGTTCTGGGGTTGTACCTCCTTGCGGTAGCCGTGTTGGCGTATCACGCGCGTCAAGCGGGAATAGGGGCCGATGAGTCGGCCTATCTCGACGCTGGCCGACGGGTTGGGGAATGGTTCGATCGGATTGGGTCCGCGGAGTCGTCGTTTTTTACCCAAGCGGATCGAGATGCTGTTTGGGCGCCCGTCCATGCGGTGGTGAATGCATCGACCTTACTATCCGCGTTGGTGTGGCACGTGGCTTTCAGCGGTTTCGATGTATTGGGCGAGTGTGTGTCGTTGCGATTGGGCACGGTGCTTCTGAACGCTTTCTCCGTACCTTTGCTGTATGCGCTTCTCACTCCTGGTTTGGGGAGAAAGGTGGGAGGTTTGTCGGTGTTGTTGTGGATGCTCGTCGTTCGCGCGCAACATGAGGCATCGTTGGCAAATCCGGGCGTGGTGGCGATGACGGGAAGCCTTGCCGTGCTGGTGGCTCATGGGAGAGCAAGAAGCGCGGGCAGGGAAAACCGCATGGGGAAAAGCGCGGCGTGGATGGCGGTTGCGGGATTGTTGCTGGGCGTTGGCGTTGCGGTTTCACATGCCACGATCGTGGTATTGCTCGTTCTTTTCACCAATTCGCTTTGGCTTCAGCGAAAAAGGCTTCGAGAAATGCTGCGCGGGGGGGACGTTCCGGTTCCATCGTCCATGGTATTTTTCGCTATTTTCGCACCGTTGGCCTATGGCTTGGCAACGCCGTGGTTGTGGCATGATACGGCAGCGCGGATTCGGCCCATGCTTGTTCGGGCGTTCTCGCCAGGGACGCAGGCGCAGGGGATCGGGCATACCGCGTTGTCGCTCGTGCTATCCACACCGATGGTGATCGTGCTTGGGGCGCTGGTAGGGATCGCGGTAACGATAGGGCCTTCCCGGTGGCGAGGGTGGGGCAAAAAGGAGACGACAGGGGACGATGAGACTCCCGCGTTGCTCATCGTTGGGCTCCTGACAGGCCTTGGGTGGACATGGTTATTGCCGGGGTCGATGCAACCGAAGGCGCCGTTATGGCTGTTTTGTCTTCCGTTCATGGTTGGGCTAGCGGCGATGGGGTGGGAGCGTGCGCTGCGGTGGGGTCAACGTTTTCTTGCGGACCCAAGCTGGCGGCGCAGGGTCGGCGTGGGGTTGTGGGTAAGCCTTGCGGCAGGGGGAGTGTGGCTGACGGTGGGGCGGCCGTTGACAAGCTCCGCGGCCTTTTTCCCGGTCTTCCTTGGACCTAGAGTCGTGGCTTCTTCCCCCGCCGGACTGAGGTTGCACGACGGTTCGGTCGTGCGCGCGTTCGTGCCTCTGATCGATGAGCTTGGGGTTTCCGAAACGACGGTGTACTCGCCTTCCGTACCGGAAGACGTGTGGGCGGGGTATCAGCGCTGGGCAGGAATGCGCACGAAGGTTCGAAGGGTGTCGGACCGCGAGCGTGCGCGGCTGTGGGTGCTCGACCCTGGGCAAGAGGGGGGAAACGCAAGGCTCGTGGGTGCCGTTTCCCGCGATGCGGTGATGCTCGTGCGATTATACGATACGCGTTGAGGCCAGGGCGCGGAACACGTTGATAACCATATGAATTAATTGATCATTAATTGATTGTGGCGGCGATGGGGTTCGCTCGTATGCTCCGAGGCCCTACGGGGGAAAGCGCGTTGGATAGTGATTGGGCAACCGGGTAGTATCGATTGGGTTCAGTGTTGAAGGACGGACCGCAGGGCGCGCCACAGGGCGACGACGGTTTGGAAGCGGTTGTCCGGGTCGATGGCGAGGGCTTGTTGCGCCCAATCATCGATATGGGTGGGCAAGGAGGGGCGCAAGGCATGGAGGCTGGCCAAGTTGCCGGGGGTGGTGACGGCCACGAGCATCTGCACGAGTTCTTTGCGATAAACGGGGACTTGGAAGCAGAGGGTTTCGAAAATCACCACGGCGAGCGAGTAGATATCCGACCGGGAGTCGGCTTCTTTGGCGCCTCGTTGCCAGATTTCGGGTGCGATGTAGGAAGGGGAGCCGGCGAGCATCTGGTCGGCGGTGATGGAGGACAAGTCCTCTGCTTTTGCCAGTCCGAAGTCCATGATTCGTGAATCGTCGACTTCGCCGCCGCATAAAAAAATATTCGAAGGTTTCAAATCACGGTGGACGATACCTTTTGCGTGGGCCGCATCCAGGGTTCGCACGATGGGAGCAAACAGTCTTATGACCTCATCGATCGAAAAATAATCTTCGTTTTTCTGTCTTTCTGACAATACATCGGAAAGATCTTTACCATCCATGAGTTCCATGACCACGCAGGGGGCACCGTCATCGGCACCGATGACGCCGTGGATTGTCACGGTGGCGAGGCCTTTCAAGGCCGACATGATGCGTGCTTCGCGAACGAGTCGAAGCCGATAATCCGTATCATGGGCGAGATGGTGGGCCAGGAATTTGATGGCGACGTCTTGTTGGTCGATGGTGTCGCGAGCGCGATAGACTTCGCCATGGGCGCCATGTCCGAGGCGTGGTCCCACGAGATAGCGTCCCCCGATCATTTCTCCCGTTCGTGTGTCATCCATATTCATGGCGATCATGATTCTATCGACTTATTGGGTGAGAAGTGAAGGAACCGCAAAGCGCGTACGTATTTGGAATAGGGGAGGAAAATAAGCTGTCTAAAATCGCCCATGGGTGGCGTGGTGCGGTATAAGACAAAAGGTGGGCTTCGGTGGACACCGTGTGGGCGGTTTTTGAACCATGGATAATGCAACCAATCCTAGGTCGAAGGTCAGCATACTCATCGTGGATGACAACACGATGGTGTTGGGACTGATCAAAATGGTGCTTGAAGACATGGATTTTCTGGTCGATACGGCGGGCACCGCGAAGCAAGCCATGGCTTGTATCGACGAGCGGCGTGGATTGTTCGATCTGGTGATTCTCGATCAACAGCTTCCTGACAGCCGGGGCATCGATATGATGCGGCGTGTGAAAGAGCAATACCCGGCTTTGCGCTTCATGATGGTGAGCGGATTGATGACGGAAGATGTGATACAGGAAATCAAGGATGCGGGAGGGGAATCCGTGTTGGGCAAGCCTTTCGATGTCGCCGAACTCATGACCGCGGTGGAGAAGGCTCTTGGCGAATGAGTGAGGTTGGATGGCCCGCCAACTGACCGCAGGCGGCGCTGATATCATCGCCCCGACGTCGTCGAATGAAGCAGGATAGACCGGATCGGGTTAGCACTTCTTGAAACGCTTCGACGCGTTGCTCCGAAGGAGGACGCAAGGCAGTGTGGGGCACGGGATTGAGGGGGATCAAGTTGATTTTGACGGGAATTCCACGAAGCAAGGCGACCAGCGATCGTGCCATCTGCTCGCTATCGTTGACGCCGTCGATGAGAGCGATTTCGATTGTCAACCGGCGACGTGGAGGCAACGGATATCGTCGAAGGGCTTGCATCAACATCTGCAGCGGGTAGCGTCGGTTGATGGGAAGAAGGCGTGTGCGAACAGCGTCGTCGGCGGCATGAAGCGAGATGGCTAGTCCGATTCGTCCTTGAAAGTCTTTGCCCAATTGGTCGATTTGCGGCACGAGCCCCACGGTGCTGATGGTGATACGTCGGGAAGACAGGGCGAGTCCTTCCTGGCAATTCATGAGTTGAATGGCGTGAACGGTAGCGTCGTAGTTGTGCAATGGCTCGCCCATGCCCATGAGCACGATATTGGAGAGACGTTGGGAAGGCTTGAGCAAGGCTCGGCCAATCAGCACTTGGGCGATGATTTCATCGGGAGTGAGGTGACGGAGCAATCCTGGATGTCCGCTGGCACAGAACACGCACCCCATGGCGCAGCCTGCTTGGGTAGAAACGCATTCGGTGACCCGCTGTTTTTGGGCGCAAGCCTGGTCTTGTTCGTCTTCGAGTTCAGTGTCGTCCTCTCCCTTATCCTCGGCGTCCATGGGGATGAGAACCGATTCCACGGCGGAATGATCCGTCAAACGCAAGACGAGTTTTCGGGTTCCATCGGCGGCTTCGTGAACTCGTTCGAGGGTGGGAACATGCTGTTCGAGTTCGGTTTTCAACAGGGCACGCACAGCTTTGGGAACGTCCGTCATGCCGTCGGGGTCGAGTTGTTGTCTGGCATGCAACCACTGAAAAATTTGTGTTCCTCGAAAAGGCCGCTGACCGATGGTTAGTGCCCACGCTTTCCACTGCTCTGGTGTTCGAGCCAAAGGCCCAACCGGATCGCCGTGGCGAAAGCGACGTTGTGCGTTCACTGTGGCTCCTTTTGCTTTGCCTGTTGCCAATAACGTTCGAGGGTATCGATATCGATCGGGCCCGATTCGAAGCCGCCGTGGTCGACCCGAACGCGCTGTTCGACTTGTTGGAATCGTCGAACGAATTTTTCGTTGGTTTCTCGCAGGGCCATTTCCGCATCGACTCCGATATGGCGTGCGAGATTGGCAAGGGCGAACAGCAGGTCGCCGAGTTCCTCCGCCGCCGACTCCCTATCGTGGGCAGCCAAGGCATCATCGAGTTCGGACAGTTCTTCGTTGACTTTCTCGCGACAGCCTTCGAGATGCGGCCAATCGAACCCCACCCGTGCGGATTTTTCGCCGAGACGTTGTGCGCGAGCAAGCGCGGGCAGACTCGTGGGAATCCCGTCGAGGATGCTCATTCGTTGTTTTTCCGTCGCTTTGATGCGCTCCCAATTCTGATGGACTTGCTCGGCGTTTTTCACCTTGGTGTCGCTGAAAATATGGGGATGTCGTCGAACGAGCTTGTCACAGATGCCGTCGATCACCCTATCGATGTCAAAATCCCCTTTATTTCTGGATAGTTCTGACTGGAAGGCAATTTGAAGCAACAAGTCACCGAGTTCTTCGCGCAGGGCGTCGGGATCGTTTTCATCGATGGCGTCGATCACCTCACAAGCTTCTTCGAGCACGTATCTTCTAAGGGAAGAGAGGGTTTGCTGTTGGTCCCAAGGGCAGCCTTGGGGCCCGAGGAGCTTTCGCATGATCAGGAGCAAACGAGGAAGGTTTCCGCCTAATCCGTTTCGAGGTTCGAGAAAAGGGGGCATGGAGGGTGCCATAGCATGGTCCGTGAGGTGTTCTGCAGCGCGAAACGAGAGCGAGGATCGAAAGAACCGGAATACCGACCGATGGGGGGTAACGGAGGTGGAGCAGGAATCTCTCATGATTTCGCGCTATTGGTTTGGCAAGGATCGGTTGGGCAGAGTCGAGCTGCGAAGACTGCCATTCACGTTGCAGGAAGCTCTTCTCTCGACTACTTCACCGACAGCCTCCGCGGAGGACCCACGGTTTTGGGGTTCCCCTAGGTCTGAGGAGACCTACCTGAGGACGGCCGGAGAAGCCGCACGATGTCCGATCAGGATTCAACGCCCACCTCCAATATATTGCAACGTGTTCCCACCAGCATCCTCGACGAGATGCGATCGTCGTATCTCGACTATGCGATGAGCGTCATCATCGGTCGCGCGATCCCTGACGTGCGCGACGGTCTCAAGCCGGTGCATCGTCGGATCATGTATTCGATGCACGAACAGAAGATTGGGCCTTCGGGACCGCATAAGAAGTGTGCGCGCGTGGTGGGTGATGTGATTGCGAAGTATCACCCGCATGGTGATGCGGCGGTATACGACGCGTTGGTGCGCATGGCGCAGGATTTTCGCATGCGTCATCCCTTGGTGGATGGGCAGGGAAACTTTGGTTCGATCGACGGCGATCCTCCTGCGGCTTATCGATATACGGAATGTCGGTTGGAGCGCATATCGACGGAGTTGCTGCTGGATCTGGAGAAGGACACCGTGGATTTGGCGCCGAACTTCGACTCCTCGGAGTCCGAGCCGGTGGTGTTACCCGCGAAGTTTCCGAATTTGCTCGTCAACGGATCGGAGGGGATTGCGGTCGGGATGGCCACCAATATTCCACCGCACAATCTTGGGGAGGTCGTGACTGCGACGATCGAGTTGATTCGCAATCCTGACTTATCGATCGAACAACTCATGCAGTACATTCCGGGTCCTGATTTTCCCACGGGAGGACTCATCTACGGGCGCACGGGTATCGAACAAGCCTATCAGACCGGCCGTGGTTCGATCATCATGCGTGCCAAGACGGACTTCGAGCAGATACCGGGCAAGGACCGCGAGCAAATCGTGGTTACGGAGATTCCATTTCAGGTCAACAAAGCGCGTCTCCACGCCAAGATCGGTGAACTGATACGCGAGCGAAAGATCGAAGGAGTTGCCGAAGTTCGAGACGAAAGCGATCGAGAAGGGATGAGGCTCGTCATCGAACTGAAGAAAGATGCTCATGGGCCTGTGGTGCTCAATCAGTTGTATCGAAAAACGGATCTTCAATCGTCGTATGGTGTCATCAATCTCGCCATCGTCAAAGGGCGTCCCGAAGTCCTCGATCTCAAGTCTGCGCTGAATCATTTCGTGGAGCATCGTCGTGAGGTGGTGACACGGCGAACCCGTTTCGAATTGCACAAAGCGGAAGCCGAGCGGGAAATCGTCGAAGGTCTCGGCATGGCGATTACGCAGGTCGATCTGGTCATCAAAACCATCCGGGAATCACCGGATCCGGATACCGCGCGGCTGCGGCTCATGGGGGTGCCGTTGCAAGGGCTCGAGCAATTCGTTCGTCGCGCTGGAAGACCCGAAGAAGAAATACAGGCGGCTGCACAACGCAAGGAGTACCTGCTTTCCGAGCGTCAAGCGCGCGCCATCCTCGAGATGCGGCTCGCGCGATTGACCGGCCTCGAGCAGGAAAAGCTGGCCGTGCAATACGGCAAGCTTTGTGAAGATATCGAGCGATTTCGGTCTATTTTGGCCGATGATTCCGTGCTCATGAATGTCATCGTCACGGAACTGGAAGACATTCGCGAACGGTTTGCCAATCCACGCCGAACGGTCATCGTTTCCACGGAAGTCGAAATCAACGTGGAAGACCTCATTCAAGAAGAGGATATGGTCGTGACGGTATCCCATCTCGGATACATCAAACGTACGAGTGCGGCCGCTTACCGGGCGCAACGACGAGGTGGAAAAGGCAAGCTTGGCATGCAAGCGCGGGACGAGGATTTCGTGCAGCGGCTATTTGTCGCCAGTACGCATGCCACGGTGTTTTTCTTCTCGGACAAGGGAAAAGTCTATCGAAAGCGTGTGTTTGAGATTCCCGAGGCGGCCAGCAATGCCCGAGGTCGTGCGGTCGTGAACTTCGTGGGCATGGAGCCCGGCGAAAAAATTGCCGCTATTACGCTCGTCAGCGACTTTGAAGAAGGACAATTCGTCGTCACCTTGACGAAAAAAGGGCAGATCAAAAAAACGTCGGTGGTGGAGTTCCAAAACGTTCGGGAAAAGGGGATTATTGGCGTTCGTATCGAGGACGATGACGAATTGCTTTCGGCAGCGGTGACCGACGGCCAGCGGGAGTTCATCATTGCCACGCGAGGAGGCCAGTCCATTCGTTTTCCAGAAGAGCAGGTTCGCGCCACCGGACGAGCTACGATGGGGGTCAAGGCGGTGGACTTGGACGACGGGGACGAAGTGGTGGGGATGGTGGTGACCATGGAAACGTGCGGTCACGTGTTGGCGGTGTGTGAGAATGGCTATGGTAAACGGACCGTATTGCAGGAGTTCCGCGTTCAGAATCGAGGTGGCAAGGGCGTGCGGTTGATCGAAACGAGCGAGCGCAATGGCCCGGTGGTGGGTATTGGGTTGGTATGCGATGCGGATGAACTGATGATGGTCACGGATCGCGGGCAGATGATTCGTACCAAGGTAGCGGAAATCCGCGAGACGGGTCGATACGCGCAAGGCGTGAAAATCATGACCTTGGGCGAAAGCGAGCGGGTCGTGGCCCTCGAACGAATTGCCGAACGAGAAGAAGAGTATGAGGGGGACGGCAACGGTACGGATGGCGAGGAGGGAAATCGAAATGGCAACGGCTCTTCGCGGACGTACCGTTCCACACGCCCGCCTTCGCGGTATTCCGAACGTCCGCCGGACAGCGGTTCCGATGACGGCTGAGTGTTCATGGCTCCAAAATCCAAAGCGATCCGTTATGCCCTAACGACGTTCGAGCGTCTTCGGGCGCATCATGCGGATGCGGATTGTGAACTCGTTCCGCGCGATCCATTTCAGTTGCTCGTGGCGGTGGTGCTCAGCGCGCAAACCACCGATGCCGCCGTGAATCGGGTGCTTCCGGATCTGTTTGCCACGATGCCCGATGCGGCGAGTTTTGCGACGGCGCAGCCCGAGCAGGTGGCCGAGAAAATCAAAACGATCGGCATGTATCGTCAGAAGGCCAAGCACCTGGTGGGACTTGCAAAACAAATCATGGAACATCACCAGGGGCAGGTACCGCGACAGTTCGACGCGTTGGTGCAATTGCCTGGTGTCGGAAGAAAGACCGCCAATGTGGTGATGGGAGTGGCGTTTGGTATCCCTTCGGGGGTGGTGGTCGATACCCATGTGCAGCGTCTTTCCCAGCGGTTGGGCTGGACGAAGCAGCAGCAGCCCGAATCGATCGAGAAGGAGTTATCGGCCGTTTTTCCGAAAGAGGTTTGGATAATTCTATCGCATGTATTGATTTTTCATGGTCGAAGGGTGTGTACGGCGCGCGCTCCTGCTTGTGAACGGTGTGTGGTTTCGGACGTTTGTCCGAGTGCGGGAAAAGCGGAGAACGTGGGGAGAAAGCCTTCGAGGATGAGATCGTTGCGGGAATAGCCTCGATCGTGAACGTTGATGGTTAATGAAATGGAAAGAGATTGCATACTATCCGCATATGGATAGCCTACGATACGGGGCTGATCAGAAACGAACGGTGGTGCAACGATTATGCGTTCGCTTTGGCATGGGGGTGTGGTGGACGATACAAACCCGACCGCAAGATTTCTTTTTCTCCGGATCGACCAAGCCAGGTGAGGACAATCGTGTTTTTGCCGATGTTGGCTTCGACTTGTCCATCCGCAGGCCAGCGGGCGGGTGCGGGAAGATGCAATACGTTGCCATCGTGAAGATCTTGAACGCAAGGGAGACGGAACGCGGCGATTCCGAGGCCGCCGAGCCATAGCGCGATTTCGGTGGGAATGTGTTCAGCGACGACAGCGCGGACGGCACCGAGCCATGAGGTAGCCAATGACTCGACACGTCGAATCTCGTGGTCATTTCTTGCCACGAGGGCGATCTTGTTGTGTTCGAAGGAATCGGCTTCCGGCACGCCAACATGGACCGTCAGGTCAAGCTCGGAGTCGAAGCCGACCGCGGGTACGGTAGCAACCACCAGTTTTTTCCCGATGGTCGCTAACGTGCTTTTTCGAGGGCGGGCAATGAGAACGTCGTCGGTGGGGAAAACACGGGGCACGGTGACACGAACCGGGCGTTTGAAGCTTCGGGGATCGTCGAGCTGGCCGTTAGCGATCGCGAAAGCGAGAGTTTCGGCGGAAGCGACGAGGAAAGAGGGCTCGGTGCGAGCGGTGGGTTCGGGATCGAACGTGCGCAGAGAGTTTTCGCCATGGGCAGGGGAGTAGAGTCGTCCGGTCAGGATACGATGGTCAGGTTCGATCAGACGAGCGCCCGTGGCGATGAGGTCGAGAAGGGCGCCGGTTGTGGTGAGAATTTCGAGGATTTGGCGCGAAGGGGGAGCTAGCAAAAACTCGAGCCGTGAAGGAATCCGTTTGGACTTGAGCAAGGCCGCGGCCGCGAGCATGTCCCGCAACGTGATGCCGCTATCACCACCAAGAATGACTTGATGAATGGGCGTGCCGGCCATGTCCCTTACGGGTTTGATCTCACCGTTGGCATCCATCAACAACGGATCGACCGTGGCGATATCCAGCGATACGACGTCATCGCAAGGAGCCCCCGCATCGGGGAAAAGGGCGCGATGGGCTTTGGAACGTCGCTGGTCTCGAAGAAAGGCCTCACATTTTTCATCGCTGATGAAGACCGCGGAAGCTGCCCCCACCGTGGGAGCAATGGCGCAAAGCACGGCTCGCTCCGGCACCGATAACAACTTGGCGCTGGGGCCGGCGAATTCGAGCACCACGGGGGCACCAAAACGTTGATCGATGCGACGAACCACCTCGGCAAGGCCGCCACGCAATAGTTCGAGGGCCACGTCCCGTGCGCAGACAAACGGCCTCATTTTTCCGGACAGAAGGATTTGGACGCTGCGCGGAGGTCGAAGGGCTACCGAACCCGTGGTCAATGCGGCCGCCAAATGGCTTGGGGGCAGCACGAAGCAGAGCATTCCCAAACCGCCGGTAAAAGAAAGGCGCGGATCATCGGTTACGGCAAGACGAGCGGGCGAAGCGAAGCGCTCGAGATGAAGGGGCGCGGGAAAGCCAACGCCCGGACGACCAATCAACACGCTGTGGTGCAAGGCTTCCGGAGGAACCGTGGCGGACGCTCCCGACGCCCGTTGTTGATGGATCAAAGCATCGGTGACGCAGGCCCCGTCATAAGCTACAGCCACTTCGACAGGCGATTTTTTGAGTCCGAGGGCCAACGCGTGGGATAGGACTCGCGCGGGCGAACGGGACAAGATGACCTGATCGACTTTGACCTGTACCTCGTCTCCACGGAGGAGCGGATCCGCGGTTCGTGCTGCTAGCACCTTTTGAGGCATCGTGCGGGGAGGATCCCCGGCTCGTGCGCGCATGGAACTCTCGATAGCCTTCCTTCGGTGAAAATGGCAGCAGCCCGCCGCCGTCAACTTCGCCCCACAGGTTAGTCGCTCCCCCCAATGAGGGTCAAGCAGTCAGACACCCGATACCAAAGACAATCCCATGACACAGCGAAATCGTAGGCGACCACCTGCCCGGAAAGGCCGCGCCGTCCTCACCGAAACTGGGATATGTCGCGGGAATCTTGACCCGGAGCCAACCCCACCCCTACTCTCTAGGCCATGTTCGTCGAGGCCCTGAAAGAAGTCGTCGAGAACACCGACGGCGCGGTCGCCAGCTTGCTCATGGACGTGGAAGGAATTCCCGTCGAAAGCTATATCAAAGAAGGCATGGCCATCCCCTTCGATATCGAAGTGGTCGGCGCCGAATTCAGCGTCATCGTCAAATCCGTGCAACGAACCGTCGAATCCTTGGAAGCCGGCGAAACCCGGGAGCTTTCCGTACAATCGGAGCGCGTCATCACCCTTATCCGGGTTCTTACCCACGAATACTTCGTGGCCCTGGCCCTCGAACCCACGGGAAATATCGGCAAAGGCCGGTACATGCTGCGCGTGCAAGCCCCCAAACTCTTGGCGGATCTTGCTTGAGACATGCCTCGCGAAATCGGGTTAACCTGTTGTAATTATTAGATAATACTGATTTGCCAGAGAAGGGCGCGCGAGTGTGGACGCGTGGCTCAGGATGATTTCGTCGACGCCACCTGCCGAATCGTTGCGATTACCGTATCCACGGCTTCGAAAAGATCGCTTTCGTCAATCGTGAGAGCGGGGGCCAAACGCATGGTGTTCACACGAGTGTCTTTGGCAAGCACTCCTTTGTGCATCAACGCTTGCGCTACGTTCATGGCACCGCCCATGAAGTCCTCAAACTCGATGCCGATGAGCAATCCACGCCCACGAATCTCTCGCACTCCCGGAGCCTTGGCCTGACGAAGTCGCGCGACGACTTCCGCACCCAAACGCGCCGAGCGTTCCGCAAGCTCGTCTTGAATCAATACATCGAGGGCTTCGTTGGCGACCGCCATCGATAGCGGCATGCCTCCAAAGGTCGAACCATGCTCCCCTGGCTGGAACGTCGACATCACCTCGCGTGTCCCCACGCAAGCACTCACCGGAAGAAGTCCTCCACCCAACGCTTTTCCCAAGATGAGTACGTCTGGCTTGACGCCCGGTTCATGCTCGAACGCGAACATCTTGCCGGTGCGCGCCAACCCCGTCTGCACTTCGTCGAGCATCATCAACACATTGTGCTTGGTGCAGATTTCTCGCACGCGTTTCAAGTAGCCGTCCGGCGGAATGATGATGCCTCCTTCCCCTTGAATCGGTTCGACCAAGAAGGCGACGGTCTCAGGGGTGATTGCATTTTCCAAAGCATCGGCATCGCCAAAGGGAACCATGTCGAATCCGGGGGCCATCGGGCCGAATGGTTCGCGATACGCTTGTTCGGTGGAAAATGAGACGATGGCGATCGTGCGACCGTGAAAATTTCCTTTGGCGGCGATGATGCGAGCCTTGTCCTGAGGGACTTTCTTGATGCGATAGCCCCATGCACGCGCGGCTTTCAACGCCGTCTCCACGGCCTCCGCTCCCGAGTTCATCGGAAGCGCCATGTCGAGCCCCGACAGTCTCGATATCTTTTCGCAAAACTCGGCGTAGGGAACGTTGTGAAAGGCACGCGATGTGAGCGTGATCTGCTCCATCTGTTTTTGCGCCGCGGCAAGGATACGCGGGTGGCAGTGCCCGTGACTCAATGCCGAGTAGCACGACAGCATGTCCAAGTACTTTTTGCCCTCGATATCCCAAACGAAAGCCCCTTGCCCTTTCGTCAGAACCACCGGCAACGGATGATAATTATGGGCTCCCCAATGCTCGGATCGTTCGATGACGTCTTGCGTTCGACTCGTCATGCGCTGCTCCTTTTTTGGCGTGAAACGGCCAAAAGGGTCGTGAATGGTTGCCCGACGATACGTCAAGGGCTTGCTCATCGGGGGTCCGACGAAACGTCCAGGACCTTCCCTTTCGCCAGTCGGAAGCTGCCCTTTGCCTGTTCAATAGTCAACCCCAACCGGCTTCGAATGATGGAACATCCACAAAGCCTTGTGTGTCGCGAAATGAGAAAACACGTGCGACGATGCTCATCGAATTCGGCATGACGAATAGGAAACGTAAGCGAGGCTCGAACGGTCGGGAAGATTTCTGCTAAGCTGTTGTTTCGCTTATAGAATCCGTTGAATAGGGCAGGCCCGGGAACTCGTTTCAGAAAGTTCCGCGCAACAGCAGGGAGCCCAGACCAGGCTCTACGACCAGAGCGCGTTGATCGGCGGTGTCCGCGGACTCATCCCACAAGAGAAACGCACCCGTGCCGGCAGCGATTGCCGCCACGCCCAGGCTGACACCCGCGATGATGGCCGCATTTTTTGCTTCATCATCCAAATTCGCGATCCGTTGTCGCTCCTCTTTCGAACACACCCGAGGGTCGCATTGATCGAATAGGTCATTGGCTTCCCTATTCTTGCCATTGCGCTTCATCCACAACAGCGCGCCCGTCACGACACCCGCGCCCGCCACGACAAACGATCCAACGGCCACGGGCCGTCGCCACGCGCTCGAAGAGCTTGTGACCGGCACGGACGGCACCGGATCTGGAGTCGAGTCGAGGCGAAGCGTGACGAGAAGTTCATGGGGCGAGGCTTCGAGCAATGTGGTTTGTTCTTCGGCGGTGAGAAAGCCTGGTGCGGAAACGCGTACGGAATGCGGACCAGGATCGAGTTGATGAACGCTGCCTTCCTTCTTTTCGCCGTCGATTTCGACGCTAGCCACGCCAGGGGCGGGTCCACTGACTTGAATTCGAAGCGTGGGGATTCGAGCCTCGAGTTCGTCGCGTGCGGCTTCGAGATAATAACGCTGCTCTGGCCTGGCTTTTTCGATTGCCTTCGAGAGCAGTTGCCGTGCGCGAAGTAACTGGCCCGAAGCCGCAATCGCTCTCGCCAATTCGACCGTCCATCGCGGACCAGGTTCGAGGTCTCTGGCACGGGTCATTAGCGAGATCGCCTCTTCGTAGCGAGAGGCTTTCAATGCATCACGAGCTTGTTGTGCAAGTTCTTCCGCCCTGGATTTGGGAGCCAGGGTGAGGTGAACAGGCGACGCGAAAGCTGCAGTGGATAGCGCAACCTGCGCGATAGCCGGTCCGCCGCCAAGACAAAAAAGAAGGATGAATCGATGAAGGATGCCGTGCTTGGGCTCAGAGAAGGGAACCATCGTTCGCATGGGTCGTAGGAAACACTAAGAAAACACGAAAAGACCAATAGATCCATGTTTTCGTCGGTTTGCATTTCCTTCGATCGAGGGTTTTCGATTGGGTTGCATCGACGCCCTGGCGATACATTCGTTAGCATCAAGCCATGGCACAAGATCATGACAGTGGCGCGTGAGGAAATATAAGGGAGAAGGGATCAGAGTTTCGTGACGAGATCCGCGAGCGTGGGCGAGCCGATTTCTTCGAGTTCGTAACTAGCCCGCACGATCGGCACGGTAGTGGTCACGAGTTTGCCAAGGTCGATCGGAGTTGCCGAAAGCACGGCGTCGGGCTTTTCGGCCTGGACCGTCTTGGCAATGGTTTCGTTCAAGTCGGCAAGCTGCTGTTTGGAGTATCCCATCGCGGGCAGCACATTCTCTGTTTGACTGTATTTTTCGTAGGTTTCCTTGATCGTGCCCACCGCGTACTTGCGCGGAGATACGATGGTGCATTGCAGATCCTGGGCGGCCACCCAGCCGGCGCCAATGGCCATGCCGCCATGGGTGAGCGTGGGACCGTCTTCGACCACGATGATGCGCTTGCCCTTCACCGCGGCCTCGTTGTCCAAGGTGACCGGCGAGTTGGCGTTGATCACGGTCGCCTTTGGGTTGACCGAAGCGATGTTCTTGCGCAATAGCTCGATGTCTTCGGGCTTCGCTTGTTTGTATTTGTTGATCACGACGACGTGAGCGCGTCGAAGCACGGTCTCTCCCGGGTGGTAGGCAAGTTCATGACCTGCGCGAAGGGGGTCCACGACGACGATTTCCAGGTCCGGATGGTAGAAGGAAAAGTCGTTGTTGCCGCCGTCCCAGATGATGATATCGGCTTCTTTCTCGGCTTCCGCGAGGATCGCGGCATAATCGACTCCTGAGAAAATCACGGCACCCGCCGCGACATGAGGCTCGTACTCCTCGCGCTCCTCGATGGTGCAGTTGTGCTTGTCCATGTCTTCGAACGTGGCAAACCGCTGCACACGTTGCGCCGCCAGATCGCCGTAAGGCATGGGATGGCGAATCGATACGACCTTTTTTCCCGCACTTCGCAATGCTTTGACCACACGACGAGACGTTTGGCTCTTTCCGCATCCGGTGCGCACGGCGCAAATGCTCACGACCGGTTTGGAAGACTTGAGCATCGTTTCATTCGGTCCCATCAGACGGAACGAAGGACCAGCCGCTTGAATACGGCTTGCTAGGTGCATCACGTACTCATGGGTCACATCGCTATAAGCAAATACGCATTCGTCGACCTTCATGTCGCGGATGATGTTTTCGAGCTGGTCTTCGGCCTCGATGGGAATACCCTCGGGATAGCGAGGCCCCGCAAGGGATGCGGGAAACCTCCGACCATCGATATCCGGGATCTGGGTCGCCGTGAAAGCTACCACCCGCTGATTGGGATCGTCTTTGCAGGCAACCAGAAAGTTGTGGAAGTCACGCCCTGCAGCACCCAGGATCACTACACGCTTTTCGCTCATGACCGATCACTCCTCCGTGTGCTCGCGAGCCATACGCGAGACCGGTGGCCGAGGCGACTCTGCCGGTGTCGAGACTCCGACGGTCAAGCCCGGGCTGTCCCCATGGGACAAAGGTGGACGTTGATGCCTGGCCGCGTCGGATGCGACCAAGCGATGATTGCGAACCGGCCGATCACCACCCGAGAAAGCGAGGATGATGGCGGCAAAGCCACGCTCGCACCGGTTTGCACACAACCTCTTACTACGAAATGCCACCTGAGCAAATACCGTCGTTTCTAGTTTGCCGGCATCGAGATAATCTGTTGAAATTATTAGATAATATCATGATCCGTCGCCGTTGAGGGTGGGGGCGGCGATGAAGGTAACGTGAAACTGGCTTCCTTTTCCTTCCCGGGGCAAGCAGGAGATATAGCCTCCGTGCGCCTCCACCACGGTGCGGCTGAACGCCAGACCCAAGCCGGTTTGGGGTCCCCCGGCCGCTCGCACTTTCACGATTTCATATTTCTCGAAAATTCGTTTGCGCATATGCTCCGGTACCCCAGGACCCTCGTCGAGGACGTCGAGCGCTACCTGCCCCCCTTGCACGCTTACCCGGACCTCGATCAGACTCTCGGGCGGACTGAACTTGATGCCATTGGTGAGCAAGTTATCCACCACACGACGCAACAACGCGGCGTCGCCCAAGATGACCGCCGCGCCTTGCGGTGCGGGTTCCAACACGATCCGTTGCTTTCTGGCCTTCGCAACGGGCATGAGCGCATGAATGGTTTCTCGTGTCAGTTCCGATAGATCGACACGAGAAAAAGAAAGGCTGAGACGTCCCTCTTCTTTGCGCGCGAGCAACAGAATCTCCTCGAGGTAGTTTCCTACTCGTCGCGCTTCTTCCTTGATGAGGGTCAAGTCCCCATCGGTATCCGCTCGCGCCACGGCCTCATTGGCCAACAACGCCGAGGCGGCGAGTTGGACAGCGGTCACCGGGGACCGCAAGTCATGGACAACCATTCTCACCAAGTCCTCGCGTTGATTGTTCAACTCTTCGAGCTGATTGGCTTGTTGAACGATAGCCATGTGTTGTTGTCGAATCCGAAGCATCGAACGCACGCGCGCGCGAAGCTCCAGTCGACGCGCTGGCTTGGTGATGAAGTCATCAGCCCCCGCATCCAATCCTTTCGCTACTTCATTGGGATTATCCAAAGCCGTCAGCATGATAATGGGCAGATAGGCTTGCGTATTTCGTTGCCGGATGAGGCGGCATACTTCGAAGCCATCGATTCCTGGCATCATGACATCAAGCAAGATGAGGTCCGGTTCCTGCTCCTCGACCGAGGAAAGAGCAGCTTCGCCGCCGGCGGCGTGTCGAAACGTGTAGCCTTCCCGGGAAAGAAACGCTTGGGCAACCTGACGAGCAGTCGCATCATCGTCGACGATAAGCAATAGCGGAGAGTCCGTAGTCATTTGTCCTCATCGTCAAGGCAAGTGCCATCGGTTCGTGGATGACGTGGCAGCGTCACGGGCTCGATGTCATCGGCTGAATACACATCGACATCCGGTTCCACACGAGGCAGCACAATCGTAAAACGGCTTCCCTGGCCGGGCTCCGAAACCACATCGATGTGCCCCTGATGCAATTCAGCGAGGCGTCGCACGAGCGCAAGACCAAGCCCCGTGCCTTCATGCTGTCGCGCCAGAGAGCTATCGATTTGTGTGAATGGCTCAAAAATTCTGCGTAAATCCGGTGGTGAAATTCCAATGCCCGTATCGCAGACAGAGAAAAAAACACTGTCGTTTTCCATCCAAGCTTCCAATCCCACCTGACCTCCGGCGGGCGTGAACTTCACCGCGTTCACGAGCAAGTTGACGAGCATTTGCTTGAGACGACGTTCATCCGCCACCGCCACGGGGCAACGTGGATCGACGCGCATCCACGAACCGATCCTTTTATCCAACGCGAGGGGACGGATCATACGCAATGAGACTTGACACACTTCGCTGATACGAATCGGTCGAAGATCGAGGGTCAATCGTCCGGCCTCGATTTTGGAAAGATCCAAAATATCATTGATGAGATCGAGCAAGTGATGTCCGCTGTCACGCATCGTTTGCACGATTTGTTGTTGCTGCTCATCGACGTCTCCGAAGACGCCTTCGAGCAAGGCATCCGCAAGTCCAAGCACGGAATTGAGAGGGGTCCGAAGCTCATGACTCATGTTGGCGAGAAACTCGTCCTTCATGCGTCCTGCATGTTCGATCTTCGCATAAGCTTCTTTGAGTTGCGCCGTTCTCGCAGCGACCTTTTCTTCCAACTGATCATTGAGCGCGCGCAATTTTTCTTGCGCTTCGAGCCGTGACTCGATGTTTCTCGCGAGCACCTGCCAGAGCTGTGGACCAAGCGATGTGCCATGCACTTCGGTCGGGATCGTATGTTCTGCCGTTCTTCGAAACCGTACCAAAGGCCGATACATCGTTCCTCGCTGCCGCATGATCGATAATGCCTCCACCATGGAAGGCATCTCGGAAGGCTCGAGCAATTCCGTCATTTCGCGGCCAAGGAGCTGGTCACGAGCAAGTCCGGTCAGTCCCGTAGCGGCAGGGTTCGCATCCACCACGTTGCGTTTGGCATCGAGCACGAGGATCGCATCCGGGTTGTTGTAAAACACCGCTCGATACCGTTGTTCGCTTTCTCGATAGGCAAACGCCGCCTCTCGCTCCGCCACCGTGTCGCGCAAGATTGCAACGGTGCCGGTCGATTTGCCATTGCGATCACGTATCGGTGCCACACTCAAGCGAACGGGAATGCGGAACCCATCGCTGCGCACCACATCCTTGTCATATTCGGAAGGCAAGCCTGAAGAAAGCACTCGCTGCACAATCGTCCGCTCGTATTCTCGGAAATCGGGCGATGACACCACCTGGTACGATTGCCCCACCGTATCGTCTCGTTGGCGACCCACCAACCGAAGGAAAGCGTCGTTGCAAAGCAACAATTTGCCTTCCGCTGTGGCGTAGTAGATGGCGACCGTGGCGCTATCGAATACCGCGCGCAATAGTTCACGCTGGCTCGCAAGGGCTTGTTCGGCATTGATTCGACCAGCGTTGGCCGACAGAGAGCGGCCAAGCTCGATGAGCATCGCGGTCACTTCCCTGTCGAAACTCCGGGGGTCGTTGGTCGCTACGCACAACACGCCAAGCACGCCGGAATCGCTTTCCACCGGAACGTATAACGCTGAGGAGCAGGCGAGATGGTCGAGGATCGGATCCCGACGTTGCGGGGGATCATCCGGACGCACGACTGTAGTTTGATGCAGGGATGTGGACTGGACCCACGCTTGCTCAGGGGAAGCGGCGACAAGAGTCTCGGGGGGCGAATGTTGGAAAGAGCCCGCGACAGCCAGGACATGAAGCAGCCCATCGTTGCGGAACCGGCCTGCCCAAGCGCCTCGGAAAACGTGCTGTTCAACGATGGCTTGGCATGCGCGACCGAACATATCGGTGACGGATTTGGATTCGCTGACGGAGGCGTGGACGGCGGACAGCGCGGAATAGATGGCGGCAAGGCGAGAGCTTCGCGCTTGTGCGCGAGCGAGAGCCAGGGCACGGACGGAACGCTTGATGCGAGGTCGCCGCTCGGCGGGCATGGGCCGAGTGTACGGCAGAACGACGAAGGGGCCTAGCGCTCGCCGAAAAGGTTGGGAGGAGAGAAAAATGAAACAAGCGCTTGACAGTGGTGGGTTCGGGAGTAGATTGCCTGCCACTTCATCGACGCGCGGTGGAGCAGCCTGGTAGCTCGTCGGGCTCATAACCCGAAGGTCGGAGGTTCAAATCCTCCCCGCGCAACCATCGTTTCCTTGTTGCAGGAGAAGCCTCGATTCCCTTTGGAATTCGAGGTTTTTTCGATTTCATCGACGGCTGCGCAAGACCCTAGCACGGGGAAAGAGGGCGATGCTCCGGCAAATCCGCGGGGCTGTCCACGATACGGAACAGCGCACGCGGTGGGCGCATCGAAACGTCCCGGCTTTTCTTGTCGGCCGCTACTTGTTGCTCTCGTCTGGCGGTTGCACACCCAGGACCCCAGGTGCCAGCCATGGGCATGGGATAGTAGCGAGTTGGTTCATCGTTCCATGAGAATCACTCCCGCCTGCCGTATGCTTTCGGGACATCTTCTTGTCGGGGGGTGTAGATTATTCAGGAGAAAGAAAGAGCGATTGCCGTGACACGACACCAATGTCTCATGCCCTTGTACGCGCTGCTGCTCCTGGCATGGCCCGGGTGCTGCCCTCCTGAATTTAAAACGTCACAAGGCGATTCCGCGGCCGACTCGGCAGTCGATCCCGCGCCGCAAGCGAGCACGGTCACCAGTGTCCCCTCTGCTCCTTTGGAACCTGAGTTTCCTTTTATTACCATGCTCATGCACGCCGATACCCCGTACCAATTGATGAAAGGTAAAAACATTGGGAACGAAACGGCCGTACACCTGAGTCTTCCTCGTCTTCGCCAAGGAAAAATCGATGCTTTTAGCGCCGTGCTTTTTGTAGAATCCGCATCGCAAAACGAGAACACTGCCCTTTATTGCCAACGGGCCACCAAAAAAATCGATGCTCTGCTCGAAGACCACTCTGGTCTACTCCGCCTCGCCTTGACCCCCGAAGACTTCAAAACTAACCGATATTCCGGCCATATTTCCGTATTTCGCACCCTCGAAGGCTCTTTCTGCCTTCGCCATGGGATCTATCGCATCGAGGACCTGTATGCTTCAGGTATACGTATGATCGGCTTGACCTGGGAAAATGACCATGATTTTGCCACAAGTTGGGTCTACCACGGCCCCATCGGCCTTACGGAACGAGGCAAAAATGCCGTCGTGCGCATGAATCACCTCGGTATCATCGTGGATGTCTCGCATATGAGTGACCGCGCCATCGACGATGTTTTGGCGATTTCCCAAGCGCCTATTGTGGCTTCCCATTCCAATGCCAGGAGCGTATGCCCTCACCCCCGGAACCTGAATGATGCGCATATTCGTGCTATTGCCGAAAAAGGGGGACTCATAGGTGTCAATTTTTATCCTCCGCATCTCGTCCAATCTGGAAAGGCGACTCTGGCCCATGTGGTGCAGCATATTCGATATCTTCGCGATGTGGGCGGCATCGGCTGTGTGGGCTTGGGCTCGGACTTCGATGGCATCTCCAAAGGGCCGTCGGGACTGGAGACCGCGGCCGAGTTGCCCAGACTTCGCGAGACTTTGCTCGCGGAAGGATTCTCAGAGCCAGAGGTGGCGGCGATTTTTGGAGGCAATTTCCTGCGTCTTTTCAATAAGGTGCAGGCTTTGGGCAAGCATTGATCCCACGATGGTTAGCGCCATAGTATCGTTCGGCGGGAAATCTTGACAACGATGGATGGAAAATCTTCTTTCAGGACCCGTTCCGGCAACGATAGCCTCCCGGTGGTAATCACCAAAAAGGACCGTGCCGCTCCGCAAGCCTCGAAGGGAAATCTTATGCGGATGTCATTCAGGTTTCTCTCTTCTCATCGGGCTATGAGTTCAATCGTAAAACGTCCCCGACTGTCCGAAAACGGCGCGTCCGCCGGCAAAGGAACCGGGTTGAGGATGTCGTCCTGACTCAGCGCATACGCCAATACCCCTTGCCATCGGTTTCCCACTTTCCGAAATACGGCATGAAGCGGCTGGGAGAGACATTGCCGGATGCGATCGGGAGGTTCCGGACGACAAGAGCAACTATCATCAAACAAATAGCACCGGTCCTGACAAGCCATGCACGCAAATGGTCGAACCGCCGTGGAAGCCCCTTCGAAACGAACGACAGGCCCATCGTCGAATAACACCCCCCGCATCGGAATGATGTTGCCCTCCAACACCTCCAATAGGACATGACCCGCGGAATCCTTCTGAACGATGCAGTCGCGTAGCTTGTAAAGGCTGCCTACCCGACATGCATAATTTCCAGGAACGATAGCCGAGGGGGAGGGGGGACCATCGAGCCGAGCAGGACGGTGACGAGGTTCAGCACGCAATTCGCCAAAAAGTTTCGCCCGCGCCTCGCGGTCGAGCGCGCTCCAATCAAAAGGCCTTTCCAATCCACCAGCCCCGGCCATGGGCTCCACCACCACCAGCGGTTTCCATTGGCCTTGCTGCCATGGGTTTTTCAAAGGTTGTCGTCCAGCAGGGCCGCTCCAAAACCGCACCGTCTGATCCCCGGACGATGACATCAGCGTGTCGCCATCATCGAGAAAATGAAGGGCATACACGTTGGCGGTGCCCGTATGGGATAGTGTTTTGGTGAGTGTCAGCGAGAGGCTGTCGAGATCCCAGCTAAATATCCGGACTTTCCCATCGTACGAGGAAACCGCAAGGGCGTCTCCACTGGGAGAAAAACGCACCCGGGCCACGTTATTGCCAAAACCCGTGTACTTCGTGCGGCGTGTGGGACGTGTGGCATCCAGGAGCACGACTCCTGCCCCTCCCGCGGCCACTGCCTGGCCGTCAGGCGAAAAACTCACGTCCGAGGCGAACTCCGGCGCAGGCACCCGCCATAAAATCCGCCCTTCCCGCAGGTCCGCCAGCACCATCGTATTCGAGGGATATAGCGAGAGCAGCAAATGACGATTATCACGGCTCAGATCGAGTCCTTCCACCCGTTCGGGTAGATTGTATGCGCCGACCCTTTCTAGCTTGTCAGGAGACGTGCGACGGTAAAAGTACAAGACGGAGGTTTGCGATTTCGTGTCGGAACTGGCTCCCAGCAAGACCGTTTGATCGGGAGACCACCGCATGGTCCAGAGAAAAGCGTCGTCCAAGCGCTGGGGGGCTCGCGTCGATGTGGCATCATAGAGCCAGAGCCCGTCTTTTCGCCCGGCCAAAAAGCCGTGCAGAGCGCTGCCCTCCGGCCACGGAGCCATCGCGCTACGCCCGAAATCATCGAGATTTGCCACGGAAACGACGTGTTTCAGCGAGCGTGTCGCTCGATCATACACTTGGACCGTGCCTTCGGTCGTGCTCATGGCTAACACAAGACGTTGCGTGTCTATGGCTTCTGCGTAGTGAAGGTTTCCCTTGCCAACGTGAAGCCGTCCGGACTCCCTCCAACCCGCGTAACGAGCGGGATTGGCAGGCGAAAAGGGGGTTGAAAGAAAAGCATCATCACGAGGAAGAACCAGCCGAATGAACTCGGCCACGGGCTCCCGCGAGGGGCTCGCTTCAGAGTTTGTGGTGATCAGGTTCGGAGCCGGTGGCTCGAATGCCTGGCCATCGCCCGGCTTCTGGTCGTCCACAGCGCTTGGAGGCTCGCTCGCTTGCGGCCCGGTGACCTGTGGCCTTGCACAGGCAGCTACAAGAGCCCAGCCAAACACCAAGCTCCAACCCAATCGATAGGCTCGGGAAGTCTTCATTCGAAAGGGAGCATGACGCATTTTGAAGCCGACGTACAGTGGCTTTTTCCTTGTGGTTGAACTGTTCATGGAAACCATTGTCCGAGCCGTACGCAAGCGGTGCCCCGGACAAGACCACGAGTCGACAGAGAGCATAAGCATATAACGTTGTGCCTATATGATGCTTGGCAAAGGCTTTGGAGGGGACAGGACTGATAGAGTCGCAAAAGAAAGAAACAACGTTTCATGAATGAATCCAAAACCTGAATCTCATAACATATAACGTTGTGTGTACAAAACTATGGATGGGCAGGGGATAACGTTGACGCCTCGGAGCCCTGAACCATGCGCTCTCGCGGTCGACCAAACCACAAGGAATAGTCCCGGGCCATCACCCTCCGATAATAGGCACTCCTTGCCTCACAACACCTCAATCACCTCATCGCCCCGAATCACAAGCCTCGACCGCTCTACCATCAACGCCAACGATGCCTCCAAGCGCTCCCTGGCCTGGGCTGTCAACCGCTGAATTCCAAATACGCCCAGAGTCTGACGGAATAGCTCTTCTTTGAATCCCCCTCCCAGTTTTTTCCCAAGATCCGCCATCGCATTGCCAAGTTCCACAAGCTCTATCTGATGCAGCGCACGCTTATATTCCGGATCCGGCCGGTAATCTACCCAAGTGGCTTCGTCCATCCCCGCAGGCCAGAAAAAATCCCGCTCCTTTCGAATATGCTTCTCCACCACCCCAAGCACTTCATCCTTGCGCTTCTTGTGCAATTGCTGAATCCCAAAACTCACCATCAAAAACCTGGCCAAACGCTCCTCATGAACCGGCCCCTCTACCTCCAGCATCCGATTCGCCAGTTCTACAACCATCTTCTGCACGCCGTAGGACTCCTGCAACGCATCCAATTGCTCTTTATTCCCTACCTTCTGCCCAATCGCTTCCTGAAAAGGCGTCTGTCCGAGCAACGACGGCTCCACGGTCGTCTGAATCGCTGGCTGCTCTGGCTTCGATGCAGAAAAATCCGTCGACATTACAAGGGTTTGAGACCTTTTCTTCTCCACCGCTCTGGCCGGTGGGGCGTGAACCGCCTTCGCCAATCGCGCGATCACCGCTTCCGGATCCGCCAGCCACTCGGGCATCCACACCCGCTCCACGACCGGCCATCGCATCATCTTGCCCAACACCAGCGCGGGCATCCCATCCCGATCCGATACCGTCGAACGCGCATACCAGCTTTCCCCATCGAGAAGCAAAGCAACACACGGCTGCTCCGGTCTTTCCTGCAACGCAAGCTCGATATCCACACGAAAACTCGATATTCCCACGTCTTTGCGCACCGCAAGCCCCGCTTGCCCCAAACGCCTCGCCATCTCGTCCCGATGATGGTCCACCAAAGGACGTCGGCTGGCGACCCTCATCGCATCCGCCCCCCGCTGCGCCGCGTCGAGATAGGCACGCAAAAGCTGAATCCCCACCGACGATGTCTCCTCCGCCCGAAGCTGCGACGGATCGAACGAACTGAAAACAATCACCTGACGACGCGCCCGCGTTACCGCCACATTCAACCGTCGCTCCCCCCCTTGACGATTCAACGGGCCAAATTGCAGCGGCAATACGCCCTTGTCATTCACACTGAACGCCGTCGAAAAGAGAATCACATCCCGCTCGTCTCCCTGCACGTTCTCGAGGTTTTTCACAAACAACCCCTCGTGCCTGCTCTCGAGAGCCTCGATGATCCGCTCATCGTCCGTGTCTCGCAATAGCGCCTCGATATGAGCGCGCTGCTGAATGTTGAAGGTGATAATCCCAAGGGAGGGACAGGAATCCGGCGAATTATTGAAACGACGCTTCACCTCGTCGACGATCGCCTGCGCTTCGACCGGGTTGGTTCGAAGCAACTTACTCGGCCCCGTGCGGTAAAATACACCTTGAACACGCCGCAACGACACCCCCAATTCCTCCTCCGGCGACGGAGGCGTGGGAAAGGAACAAAGCCTCCCTTCGTAATAATGCTGATTCGAAAAGGCAATCAGCCCTTCATCCTGCGAACGATAATGCCACGTGAGCCATTGTTGCTCGACACCAGCCTGGACGCATTCGACAAGGATCGATTCCTCATCATCGACCACGTCCTGTTCTTGCTCGCTGTCGTCGGCCTTCCACTCGGTTTGCAAAAAACTGGTGGGCGGCATTTGCTTCGAATCGCCCACCACGACCACCGAACGCGCCCGGCCAATGGCACCAATCGCATCCGAGACGCGCACCTGGGAAGCCTCGTCAAAAACGATGATGTCGAATAACGGGCCATCGAGAGAGAAAAATCGGGATAATGAATCCGGACTGACCAGCACCACGGGCATGGCTTCCGTGATGAGATCTCCGTACTCGCTCATCAGGTCCCGAACACTTTTCCTTCGTCGTTGCTTGTTCAATTCTCGCTTGAGGGCACCGATGCGACCGGCCTGCGCATTTCCGTCAAAGCTGCGTTTTTCCACAACTTTTCCTGCCATTACCTCAGCCAGCAGGGCGCGGCTCTTGTCCTGGCTGTCCGTGAAACGCTCGACGCTGCGGTTATGGGCTTGCGCGTTGAAAACCTCGAGACCTGCCGTGCGCGATCTTTCGCTTCGCGACGCCATCTCGAGCCCGCGCTTCCACGCACGAACCGCGTCGTTCGAAGAAATCGCGCCATCGAGAATCGCCGCCCGGGCGCTCGTCATTCCCGCCTCAACAAGGGGTGTAAGATGGTCCACCAAAGCAAGCCACTGCGAAAGAGAACCGAGATTGGGGTCATCCATCCGACGGTGCGCGGAGCTGTCGAGCCACCGACCCACAAACCCCCGTTCCCCGACCCAGGCCTGCATCGCCGCGGGATGAACAACGCCGCCAAGTCTTCCGAGCGCCCACGAAAGGTTTCTTAGCGCTCCATGATGCTCCGGCGAAAGCCGTGCCCCCGAAGCCAACCACTCCCGAAGCCGCAACGCAAACGCGCCGCCTTGCCCAAGGCGTAACACTAAACGTTGCATCAACCCAAACCGGTACGACATCGCTTCCCGATGGGCCTGCCGCAACGGAGTCCAACCTGCGCCCAACGACATGGTCGGTATCCGATTCAACTCGGAAGCGATGGCCATCGACGCGTTCTTCACCGCCCCCAACTGACCGATAAGAACCTCCGCGGCATCCTTGTCGAGATCCGGTGTCTGCATTCCGCAGGCACGAAGTCTTGCGCAAAGCTGTTGGAGCAAACCCCGTCGGCTGAAAAAACCCGCGTTCCGAATCTCCCCCCCCAAGCCGAGAATCTCCGCCACGGCAGCGTCCCAAAAATCCTCCCGCAACCCCGGCCACGCCGCCTGCTGAACAGTGATCTGGCGTACTCGTTCCCCCAACGCGTTGACCGCCGCTTGCCATGAGGGCGCCGCCAATACCTGAAGCGTATCCGGACCGATGGTATAACCCACGAGTTCCGCCGTCAGCATCGCCTCGGCCGCATTGCCTATCGCCAGAACCACGGCTGGTCCCGACGCAAGGGCCACCGCGGAGGGATGAAGATAACGGGCGGCTTCTACGACAATAGCCCGATTGATGTCCCCACTGGCACGCGGTTCCAGAAACCGCCACGGTGCATGCGGGGATGGGAAAACCGGGTCTGCCACCGCCGGAAGCCAACGCAATACCTCTTCCAATCGCTGGATGACCTGGGCAGGGGCTTGCAGCAAATGCTCCGGGATGGGCATGGCCCGCACGCTTGGATCCGCGGCAATGCACGCTTCCGTGGCGCTATACAGGGAATATCCCGCGCTATTGCGGGCATGAAGCCGCCGCGCGTACTGCGCAAGGATGGATTGTGCGGACTTGAGGGTTTCCATGGCGTTGGAAAGGCCAATGGGGTCCCCCCGGGATTCGGATGAGGATTCCAATGCCGCGCGCACCTGGGATTGAACCGCCGAGGGCTTGCTCTTCTGATCGTGAAGATCAAGCATGAACTCCCCGAGCCCCAATTCCCTGACTCGATTCGAAACCACTTCGAGGGCCACCCGCTTTTCCGCCACAAATAGCACTCTTTTCCCTTGAAATATCGCTTGTGCCAGAAGATTGGAGATGGTTTGGGATTTGCCCGTTCCCGGAGGCCCTTCGAGAACGAAAGTCCGTCCCGCGAGCGCATGCCCTATCGCCTTCAACTGTGAACCATCCGCGGGAATCGGACAGGTATTGCCAAGTTCGTCCAGGTCCAAATGCGAAGGAGCCTTTACGGGATCCACGAACGGTTCCGTCGGATGAAGCGCCAGATGCCGAGCCAAAGGCGCCTGCAATATCTTCTCCCAATGCTCGTCGAGGTCTTTCCAAAGACGAAACTTATTGAACTGCAAGGAACCAAGATAGGCGACGGGGCGGACTTGAAAGTCCGCTTTGGTTTCGAGGGAAACCTGGCGAACGGCATCAAAAGCGGCCTGAAGATCGATGCCGGAAGCGTCTTCCACGGGCTGCTGAAGACCCGGAATCTCGATGCCGAATTCCAGACGAAGTTTCTCTAATAGACAATAGTTCGGGGTCGACTCCCCCGCTTCGTCAATGACGATACTGTAGGTCCCCCCCCGGCGTCGTGAAGCCACGAGGCGGACGGGCACGAGGATCAGGGGCGACAAGAGCACGCGCTCTTTGAGCTTCCATTCGAGCAGGCCGAGGGTAATATACAGGTTATTGGCACCCGTCTCTTCCTCGAGGCTGCGAGCCCGATACGCAACTTTCTGAAGCTCGTTTTGATACGATTCGGATGAAATATCTCCGTACAGGATTTTTCTGCTCTTGAAGGCTTCGGAACAGACCGAAAGAGGCATGTCTTTCACCGAATCCGCATCATGACGCTGTTTGATGGTGTCATCGATGGCGTCGGCCGGATGCAAGGGAAGAGCGTGCCCGGCGTTGAGCAGATCTTCGACTAGCGGCAGATCATCGGCAGAAAGAATGAGTTCGATAGACGAGCGAGGCGTAAAGTGAATGAGTCGGTTGCGCAAAGAAAGGTCGAGAAGACGGTTTTTCCAGTGGCGTACGCGCGTTGGGGGCTCTTTTTCCGCTTTGCGAGGGTGGGTTGTGCGGGACAGGGGCGCAGGCACCTCGGCAAGCCTTGGGCGAGAATGTACAGCGGGCTTGTATTCATGGACCTGAATGACACCGTTACCATGGGATATGGCAGGCAAAGGGCGTATGCCAAGTTGACGGGCCGCGACAATATCGCTGGCTCCGAGAAGACCGTCCTGAATACGCGTTTTGGCTTCCGCGACAGCCTCGAAAAACGGGGTTTTATGAGGGATACACGTTGTCTCTACCACGCCGATCATGCCAAGATCCACGCGGTTCACCAGATCCCCGGATTCGGCCAAAAAAGCGCTGCCCGAATTCACTTCTTCACGCCAATAGCCCACGAGGGCATGCTCCTCGAGCATCAGCAAAAGAGGATGCAAACCGCATTGTTCGAGCACGGCAGCCAGCACCACGCTCAGGTCCAGGCAAGTGCCCAATCTTCCCCCAAGAACTTCCGCGGGAGTTCGTACTTTCTGCCCCGCCTGTTCCCAACTCGCCGGAGGATTGGCGTAGTTGATTCCCTTTTCTGCCATGGCCGCGTACGACGCCGCAACGATCTGATCCACGCGCTGAGGATCACCGGACTGATACCCATCGATGCTGGAGTCGGATGTAAATTGTTGGAGATAGTCGGCCACACGAACCATGAGCGAGGCGATTTCCGGGGCATTGGGCATCACGTGGGCGGAAAGCATTTCCATGGCGAGCCCAAACGGGCTCCCCAGCCAATGGCTATGAGCCAATACGGTCAGAGGCAAGCGTTGGGTGGCAAGGGTTTGCTGGCCTTTCACCAGCCACACGGCGACCTCCCCCTGGCGTGTTTCCTCCACCTGACGCATCTTTTCCGGGGCGAGGATGTTGATAAAGTCCGTAAATTCAACCTGTTGGAGAGGTTCGAGGTGGATGTCGCGCGTGACCGGATGGGAAAGAGGCGTGATGGCGTCGCGAACCTGCACGATGAGTTGGGCAGACTCGAGCGTGGCGTCTTCGCTCGACACGCGAATGGCCCGAATCGGGTTGATCCCGCTGTTCGCCATCGCGAAACTCACGACCGGTTTTGCCTCTATCTCGATGTTCACGATCTCTCCCTGGGGCTGGTATCCGCTGAGGATATACTCCAAAAAGTGTCGTTTTACATCCTCGAATGATCCATGGGATGCGTGTTGGGTCGAGCGCTAGGGGACGATGCGTAGAAGGCGGTCACCATGGATCTATCAGCTCGAATATCCACGGTTTTCATGATGGGTGTCGAGGGTGGCAAGCGGATGCGACAGCGACTCGCTACGGTTTCGTTTCCACCGAAGAGCCAGCTTTCCGCTCGCTCCGCCTCCGAAGCGGCGTCCAGGCCTGCCAATCCATCCCGCTGTTACTCCCCCCATCGATGGCACCAGCATTGAAATACCCCGGTTCTTCACGCAAGTAAGGCAAGAACCTCCGGGGGGCATCACCAGGGCGCGGCAGGACGCATGCACATTCTGTCCCAAAAAAAGGGGCGATTGGAATGATGGGAGCGCGGAGGAAGGTCGATTCGAGGGGCGCTGCTTTTGCGGCATCATCAAAAACATAGAGTTAGCATAAGGGGTTGGCGCTGAGCCATCCCCTCATTTTTCCCGAGTCTTTCCTTCACGATCACGGTCCCGGTCACGGCCCACGCAAACCGGTCACGGTCACGGTCACGGCGCACGGCACACGGCACACAATACCGGTTCCGGTAATCCCTTATCGTCCACCGCAGAACGCCAGTCCAATGTATAGTAGCCCGGGGCAACTGTTGAGAGTGCTCCAAGGAGGGCAAGGGCCGAACCAAAATCAACACCCAAGAATCCCAGCTCGTATCCCTTTAGAATTCAGGAAATAATGAGGGGATCTTTCAGGGTTTGGCGTAGCCCGGATGGGATGCGATGCTGCCGGAGGTTCTCTCACGCATCACAGACAGCAAGAGTCTTAGCACAGGGATGCCTTTTTTCTCGACAGGTCCAACAACCCCTCTGCCAACTCCAGCGCATCCGTGGGCCAGTACGTCACGGGTCTTGGCCGTCGCACGCCTCGGAATCCCGCCATGGGACGACACGTGAGCACGCGATCCACCCACGGAAATGGCACGGCTTCGATTCCATACACCGCCCCCATCAACGCCCCTGCAATACAGGCATTGGTGTCCGTATCTCCCCCTCGCAGGACTGTATCCTCCACGCCCTCCGCCAGGCAACTGGCATGCAACAACTGATAGAAAGCGTTTTGAAAGGCAATTTTGCACCAACCCATCTGCGACTGATAATCGGATGGCGCCGACGTCTCCGCGGCCCGAAGCCAATCCATGACCGCGTTGTCGAGATCTTGTGTCTTCGCCCACGCGCGCACGAAACGATATACTTTTTCGCCCGGATCTCCGCTTTTCAGCGCATGCTGAATGGCAACCACGTATACCGCGTTGACGTCCTGACACACCTTGTGCGGATGCGACAGGGAAGCATCATATCTAGCTAATTTTACAAGTATTTCCTTGGGTAGGGAGCAGCCGAAGATGGCGAGGGGAGAGATGCGCATGAGCGCGCCGTTGGCCTGACTCTGCTTGTTCGCGGCGTTTTGAGCCGCCAAGGCCGCCTCCGATGTCGCCCGAGCCGCCGCGGAAAACGCCATCGACGTGGTGGACCCCATATCGAACGGGGAAGACGAATACCACGTGGCGTACGCACGGGCTACCGCATCACCCTCATAATCTCCCACTTCGATGAGGCTGCGCGCAAGGGCCAGCGCAAGTTCGCTGTCATCCGTGGGTTGTCCTGGCAATGTGCCCCAGGTGCCGCCGTCCTGGAGTTCGCGGATTCCATGGGGATACGATGCCTTGATCCGCTCGGAAGACTGGAATTCGACGAGGGAACCGAGGCTATCTCCCGCGAGTTGCCCGAGCAAACAACCTTGCGCTCTCGATAGTTGGCCCGCGTCCTCGATTGTCCGACCGCGCAAATCCAGCGTTTTTCGGCTTGATGAGCGATGGCCCCCCAGCCTTCTCTGACGTAGCCTTTCCAGCAACTCGTTCGCCACCGTCGATGTCCCCCCCACGCAGATGCCACCGCAGCCGCCCCGGCCATCGTGCCCATACACGACCGGTTTGCCATCGGCGTCGAATAAATCGCCGCCAACTCCACGCAACAGCGCATGCCCCCCCGCGTAATCCCAAGACACCGGCCCGTTGATCGAATAGCTGGCTTCCGCTTCTCCCACCGCGAGCAACGCGAGCCGATACGCGATCGATGGCATCCCCCGAAAACGCGCGGGACTGACGATTTCTGCATTTCCTTTCACGTCACGCTCGGCTCCTGGCGCTGTCAGCACGGTATGGCCGCTCGAGAGCGCGGATGCCAGGGGACGTCGGTGAACGGGAACGCCGTTGCGAATAAGCCCTTGCCCTTCGCACCACGCGATCATATCCCCCTTATCATTGGGATAGAGAGGGCTGAACACGACCCCGAGGACAGGCTCGCCGGCCCGCAAAAGGGCGATGGAAAGGGCCGCTCCCCGCCGACATTTCTCGAAATGGGTGCTGCCATCGAGCGGATCGATGACCCAGACATGCGCTTGTTCGTCGGTAGCCAGACGATCGGCTTGCGGCAACTCCTCACCGAGTTGGCCATAAGAAGGGAAAGCTGCCCCCAGCGGTTCGCGGATCATGGCCTCCAGGGAAGCATCGAGTCCGTGCTCTGTCAGCGTGTGGCCGGTAGCATGAAATGCGGTTCGCATGGCTCGTCCCGCGATGCTGGCGGTCTCGATCGCAACCTGCAACTCCCGTGAATAACGCATAGATCACGGATACTACAGCTCCGAACCCCCCGTAAATCAAAATGAATACCGTCGATATCCTCGAAAACGAGGGAGTGGTGGACCATCGTCGAGCGGTATTTTGCTTGGTTATTCTGTTTTTCCTTCTTCGAAGAAAATATTTAACGAGCGTGAGATTGTGGTTCTAGGCAACCCCCCAAAACATGGTACTTATTCCATCCACCATCGTTTCAGCCACAACGTCATGATCGTCCAGGCTACCATCGTCAACTCCCATGAGAGAAGCAGAGATGAGCCATCTATCCGATTTCGCCAGGGCGATGCTGGGTAAGATCCCGGCGTCTCCTACCAACCCGCGTTCGGTTGACCATCAGCCAGGATTCAAGATTGAGGACCTGTTTTCCGACGATCCGGCGGCAGGGACGATCGAGGTTGGAGGTCTCGACGAAAAACTGCGTCAGGCGTATTTTTGGGTGACCAATACCGCTATCATCAGCCCATTTTATGATATTGAATATCATGAGGAGGCCCCGCGCACCTTTCAGTTTGGCGACAGCAAATTCGAACTGACCCTTCCGACCGGTCAAAGCTATTCCAGTTTCGTACTGATTCCTTTGTTGAATTTGGCGGTGCGGGGGCGTTGTCTGATTGTGGGCGGGCCTGGACGGGGGAAAACGGCCACCGCGGTCTTGATGGGTCTTCTGGCGGGCTACTCCCAGCTCGAGGTAAAAAGGGCGATTCAACACGGACAGCCACAAATGACGATTGCGGACCTGCTGGGGAATCCGTTGCCCTCGGATATGATGAAAGCCGAAAATATCGGCGATATTCGCATTTCTTGGCGTAAGTGGCTGTCGATGCGCGTAAAAATCATCGATGAATACAACCGGATTCCCACCCGGACCCAATCGGCTTTGCTGACAGTCTTGGCCGACAACTATGCGGAGATTCTCGACCAGGTCTATGAATGCCCCGAGGCGGCGTGGTATCTGACGGCGAACGACGATGGCGGGGGCGGTACGTATCAGGTCATCGAGGCCTTGCGCGACCGCATCGATGTGGTCATTCGGGCATTTCACTTCAACACCCGATTCATCGCTGACTTGCAGCAGCGTATCGAACTGTCCTTCCGGCCCGAGGAGGTCATTCCCAGGGAGATCATTTTCAGCGAAGAAGAGTTGACGCGGATGAATCGCGCGATTCGAAACGTACCCATCGACACCTCCGTACGGCGTGCGCTCGAGTTTTTCTGCCGTCATTTCGAATACTTCGAGCCATCTTCCCCACGCCTGGAATATATGACCAAAGATACCGCCAAACTGTCGGGGCGCGATTTTGGTTTGCTATTGAAAGAAATCACCGGAAAAGACCTGATCAAAGACCTGGGCGCGCAAACCCATAATGGCCTTTCCGTCCGAAAACTAATGACCATCATCATGTTTTCCAAAGCCCTGGCTTTCTTTCGAGGCTCGTCTTTCGTAGGCATGGAAGACATGCGTCAGATGATCCCCTTCGTTCTTCACGATACGTTGGTTCCCCATCTCGAAGCGCCGTTTTTCGACCAGCCCGGCCACGACTCCTACCGAATCGACCGCATCAGTTGGCTGCGAAAGCTATTCGATCTATCCAATGCGGAATACTATCGGCTCAATTTGCAAAACGACGATCCTGTGGGTGTTTTCGAAGAGGAATTCAGGGCTGGCCTCGATGGTTTGTCGTTGAAAGAGGTCGAAAAACGCTTGAACGCCATCGAAAGATATCTGGGGACATTGGCGAAAACAGGCAAAATGTTCGGCCACCTTGCCGATGATATTCTCACGCTCAAATACCTGCATCAGCGTTATACGAATTATCGGAGATGGTTGAAATGGAACAGTTGACGTTCAGCCCATTGATCGAACACCTTCGGGAGCATGCGGCGGAACTCAATCAACTGCGAAAGGCTTGTATTCCCGACGCGAGCCGCATGGACACGGCGATGGCCGTACGCTGGTTCCACGAAGTCATCGAACCGGTTTTTGTCGCCGTATGTCAGTATGACCCGGCCCGGGCTCCCCAGGTTTTCCGAATTCTTTACATCGATATGTTGCGCGTGTTCGCCGCTGGACGCGCCCAGGCCGACCCGCTGGTGATTCAATGCCGTCGTTTGCTCGCTCATAACCCGAAATTGACTGCCTCTGAACCGCAACGAATCCTCGAATTGTTGGATCATGCCCTGCGGCATATCGTCTCGCATTCCCCCAAAGCCGCCATGCCGTGGCTAGAGTTGATGGAAAAGGTCCTTGGGAAGGTAGCGGATATCGACCTTATGATCCTTGCCGCTAGATTCGCGGCCTGGCGGTGTGGCATGGCGCATTTGCGGCACCTGTTGGACCCCTGGCCCGCCCTGCCCGTGGCGCTTCGAGAAATCATCTTTGCCGGCGAGCCAATCGGCGAACAGGAAGTGCAGACGGGCTGGACGAAAGGAGCGCCGGTGTACGCGTGGACGATTGGCGCCTTCAAGGGTTTCCAAGGGAAATTCCGAAGACCCCCTCGCGTCACGTTGCACGATGGTCTTGTCGTCGCCACGGATGGCGAGGTTCAAGCGGTTGTCTTTGCCGATCGATTTGGGGTGGTGCTGCATGATGCAATGAGACTTGCCCCACCTTCCTTTCCGAAAAAACCGCCGCCACACTCGTCCCTACGAGCGGATATTGCAAGAATTATTGGCAGTTATAGCGATTGCACCTCGTGGGTGTTGCATGACTCTGCGTTGTATCTGACCACGGCGTGTTCCCATGCCATTTTCCTGTTCGGAGCCTTTCATGACTCGTGAAACGTCCGAACAACCGCCAGAGATCGCGGAGGTTCTTGCCCGTTGGCAAGAAACCTGGCCGACGGCGTTGCAGCTCTGGAACCCTTATGTGAGTCTGCGGGAACCGCAATGGTGTCTTACGACCGCCGAGGCGCGAGAAGCAGGTTTGCAGGATAGTTTTGCGATGATCCGTCTTCGGGGCCTTGCGGTCGTCGTCGATCTCGAAACCGTACGAAAGCTGCGTGTCGAAAACTATGCACTCCAGGTATTGGCGCATGAAATTGGTCATCACCTTCTCGTGCCGGCCAATCTATACGATTATGCGGGCTTGATGATGCGGGTGCGGTTGGCCTTGGCGGGTATCGAAGACCGGGCTCCGCTGGTCGCCAACCTCTATGCCGACCTTCTCATCAATGACAGGTTGCAGCGCACCATGGGCCAGGACATGGCATCGCTGTATCGGCATTTGCGGGAAAAGGGTATCGGTGAAACACGAATTTTCCTTTGGTATATGCGGATTTACGAGCTTCTCTGGAGCCTGCCCCGCGGCTTTTTGTCGTGCGACAAGAGTGAACCGGTATTGGATGCGGATGCCTCGTTGGGAGCCTCCGTCCTACGAAGCTTCGCGCGAGATTGGCTCGATGGAGCCGGTCGGTTTGCCATGCTCGCTTATCCCTATCTCATCGAAGATGCCCTACACCAGCAGGCCCTTCGCGAATTTGCACATCTTTCGGACATCACGAGCGCGGGAGTTGGCGCCGAATTGCCCGCGGGCATGGCAGAAATCCCGTCATCCGTATTCGATGGTATCGTCGATCCCCGGGAGGAAGTCCTCCAAAATGCGCCGAATCACCAGGAGGCAGACTCGCCCGGTCGCGCCAAGCCCGGTTCTTTGACCGCGATAATCCCAGGCTCGGATGCCTCGACCGGGCCACAACAGCGTTATATGCAGCCTGGCATCTATGTGGACTTGATGCGGCAGATTCATCCAGACGTCGACGAAGATCGGTTGATTGGACGTTATTATCGCGATGTGGTCACCCCCCATCTCGTGCCGTTTCCCGTCGAAGCCTTGGGCGAGCTTTCGGGGGATGTCTTGCCAGAGGGAACCGATCCCTGGGAGCCCGGCGACCCGATCGAAGACCTGGACTGGTTCGAATCCGCGCTACTTTCCCCAATCGTGATTCCCGGAGTCACGACCCGCCGTCGCGTGTACGCAGAAGATATCGCGGAGCCGGAAAAAGAGAAACCTTATCATCTTTATGTGGGTATCGATTGTTCCGGATCCATGCATAACCCCCGTCGCACCTTCTCCTGGCCAGTTTGTGCTGGGGCATTGGTTTCGTTGTCCGCCTTGCGGGTGGGAGCGCGGGTGATGGCTTGCCTGTCGGGGGAACCGGGCTCGTTCATGGAAACCCGGGGATTCATCAAGGAAGAAAACGAAGTGCTGCGCGTATTGACATCCTATCTCGGTACAGGCTACGCCTTCGGGATTCCTCGATTGGAGACCGAGCATCTCCAAAACGCCAAAGAAAAAACGCATTTGCTGATCGTGACCGACGACGATATTTTTTCGATGCTTGCAGCGCCACGATCGGACGGTCAAACCAATTACGATATTGCCGAACAGGCTCTACGGCGGGCGGGGGGCGGAGGAACCCTGGTCTTGCACGCACGGGCCGAGTGGCGTCCCCAAGAAGCCGAACGCTTGCGGCAGATGGGATGGGTCATTCATTATGTCACCGATGAAAACGCCCTATTTGATTTTGCAAAAGCCTTTGCGAATCGTTTCTATCGCTCACAAGGAAACCCAACATGCAAAAGGCCGTGACCATTTCTGAATTGATTCATCATATCAAGCAGTGCCCGTCGGAATTTCTCGACATGCCCGCCCGCGGCGAAAATGACGACGGAGTTCATACGCTTGCGTTGGTCAACGATATCCTGCGTTATATATGCCATTGTCCAACGACGCCCTGCCTGCTGACGGTGGAGGGCAAAGCCGACAAGACTGCGGAATGGCGTTTATGGCAAGTCTGCTGTTGGGCTTTGTCCCATCCCGTGTTTTTCGAGGCAGGCCCCGCCGCCCAATGGATACCTCTATTTTCCGGCAGGCTCGACGAGGTTTCGACGTTGGTGGAGACGGAAAAGTGGGTGACGGACGAAGAGCGCGCGGAGGAATTGGCCCGAATTCTTCTCTCCCATGCGGCAATCATTCCGGAGGGGGAAGATGCGACCATCGCAGCCGACCGTCTGGATGCCATCGATACGGTCAAGCGAATGAAGGTCATCGAGCAGACTCGTCAAGCAGAGCTGCGAACGCAAGAAATCAGGCGTCAGATGGCGGCGCGGGCAGCCCGGGAAGCCGCCAATGCCTACGGGAGGGAATGATGAACCCCGTCGAGGGCCTTACGGATCGACAGAGATTCCCGCTGATCGACGATTTGCGACTGCTGCATCGTCTGCGGCAGGACGAAAGCGCCCCACGCTTCAATTTTGCCTCGGGGGACCGACTCGATGGCGCCGGACTCGAGAAGGTACACGAGTATCGTCGGTCGCTGGACACGCAGCCATTTTGGCTGCCAGGACAACTGCCGGCGTGGATGACGACGTTTCTGGATTGGTGTCAACGACAGGTGCCCGCGTATAGGGATATTGGCTCTTGCTTTCAGGCCATTCCCACCTTGCGGCGACCGCAGATCGCTGCCCGTCCTTGGCAATACGTGGCGGCGGAAGCACGTCTGGAGGACATGCTGGTTTTTTGTACCTCCGGAACGACGGAGGCGCCCATGGACGTCCTGGCAGATCCGGTATCGCAGGCGTGTTGGCTTCCGCAACTCGAATCCATTCTTGAACGGGATCGGATTCGTTTCGACCGGGAGGGGCAGAAGGTGGCGATTTGTCTGGTATGCGATCAAAAGGATACGCTCACGTACGCTTCGCTCTCGACGTGGCTCGGCGGGGCGGGGGTTCTCAAAATCAACCTCAATCCCGAAGAATGGAGCAAGCCCGAGGATCGTTGTGTCTATCTCGAACGGTACAACCCTGAAATCATCACGGGCGATCCGTTTTCGCTGTGGAGCATGGCTCGTGTAGCGCCTCGTATCAGACCCAAAGCGATGGTTTCGTCGGCGATGACGTTGCACCAGGGGGCCAGGCAGCTTTTGCAGCAACAATTTGGTTGCCCGGTTTATGACATTTATTCCCTTACGGAATGCCGTATGATTGCGGTATCCACCGAGCCGGCTAGGTATCGTTTGATTCGCCCCGAACTCTATGTGGAGATCCTTTCGCCAGACAGCGATATTGCCGTGCCCGAGGGCGCGGTCGGCGAAATCACGGTGACAGGGGGGAACAATCCCTTTTTGCCGCTCGTGCGGTATCGAACCGGTGATTTTGCTTCGCTGAAATATGTGGATGGACACCCATGTCTTTGCGATCTCGAAGGCCGCTCCCCCGTCATTTTTTTGCGTCAGAATCGGGAATTCCTCAATCCCATCGATATCTCACGCGCGTTGAGCAAGGTTGCGCTGGCGGGCTTTACTCTGCATCAGCGTGAGGATTTATCCCTGGAATTTTCCGCCTGGGGTGCGGAACTCGAGGCCAGGTCCTTGGAAACGACCCTGAAGCAGCTTTTTGGTGATGCCATTCCGCTGCAAATGACCCTTTCCGTCGAATCGCCCCCAAGCCCCCAAAAAGTAAAATATACTAGTGAAATCAATGAGATAGAAATATAACCATGTCGGTCCTCGAACTCGTTGCCGTGATTTGTGGCTTTCTTTGCGTCTTGTTGACCATTCGGGAAAACATCTGGTGTTGGCCGGCGGGCCTCGTTCAGGTCACGCTCTATGTCTTCATTTTTTTCGAGGCCAAGCTTTATTCCGATGTTCTTTTGCATATCATCTATATTTTCATGAATCTTTATGGCTGGTATTTCTGGCTTCATGGGGGCCGCGAGCGTCAGAAAGCCAAGGTTACCGGACTAGGGCTGCCACTTTTTGTGGCTTCTGCGGCGTTGTCCGCGGCTGGCACACTTGCGCTTGGCTATATGATGGAAAGTCGTACGGATGCTTCTTATCCCTATGCGGATGCTTTCACCACCGCGTTCAGTCTGATGGCGCAATGGCTCATGTCCCGAAAAAAGTATGAATCATGGGATTTTTGGATCAGCGTGGATGTGGTGGCCATTTATATATATGGTGCAAAAGGGCTGTATGCGACTGCGCTGCTTTATGTTGCGTTTTTGGTGATGGCCGTCCTTGGACGCCGCAAGTGGTATCATTCGATGCGACAGTCTGAGGAAATCCGGCGTGTCGAATCGCGCCCGGAATGGGAGCCGGCATCATGAAAATCGGGCTGACCCTGGGCAAGTTTTCCCCCTTGCATAAGGGGCATCAATTCTTGATTGAGACCGCTCTGGGCGAAGTGGACAAGCTTTACCTACTACTTTATGACAGTCCGGAAACGACAACGATTCCGCTATCGGTTCGGGCGGGCTGGGTGCGGCGTATGTATCCGCAAGTGCAGGTGGTGGAAGCCTGGGATGGACCTTCCGATGCCGGATATACCCCCGAGGTAATTCGTATTCAGGATACCTTTGTTCTTTCGCATTTTCACGATAAAAACATTACTCACTTTTACTCCAGCGAGCGCTATGGGGAACACGTCAGCAAAGCCCTGCGAGCGGTCAATCGTGTGGTCGATAGGGCGCGTCGGAAAGTGCCGATTTCAGGCACGCAAATTCGTGAAAATCCTTATGCCGCGCGGCAATATCTATCGGATGTGGTCTATCGAGACCTCATCGTCAATGTGGTGCTGATGGGTGCGCCTTCCACGGGAAAAACGGTGTTGGCCGAATATCTTGCCCAACGTTTCCATACCGTTTGGATGCCGGAATACGGGCGAGAATACTGGGATGCCCACCAAATAGACCGTCGCTTGACCCAAGCACAATTGGTGGAAATCGCAGAAGGTCATCTCGAGCGGGAAGAACGACAGTTGCTACGGGCCAATCGCTATCTATTTACGGACACCAACGCTCTGACGACGCGTCTGTTTTCGTATCATTACCACGGAACCGCCGATCCAACGCTCGAGGCGCTCGCCGACCGATGCGCGAGCCGCTACGATCTTTATTGCGTTTGCGTTCCCGACTTTCCTTATGTGGTTTGTCCGGACCGCTCCGGAGAGGGGAGTCGTCTCATTCTGCAAAAACAGTGTCTTGCGGACTTGCATTGCCGGAAAATTCCGTATTTGCTGGTAGCTGGCAGCGTGGCCGAGCGCGCCGACCAGATCGCCCGCGCCCTCGAAGGGTTGCAGAAATACACGAACCCCTGGCGGCTCGGGTAGTTTGACGAGCCCACATGGTTCACGGCGGGCGGTACGGATCCATCTCACGGGGGTGGGGAGGCACCGGGTCGGGCAAGCCGTGCGAGGGCGAAAGAAAACGACGAAGCGAGGGCCGGGAGCATCGGTGGGGTGATGGCGGGATAGGTTGGCTCGACAAAGGTGAAAAAGTTAAGAAATCGGCGCGGTGGGAACACTCGGCCCACGGAAGCGTCAGGGGTTTCGAGTCACAAAATTTTCTGAATGGAATACCGTTGAAAATCGTCTATGCACGAGGCTGCTTTCCCTATGCGCGCGTGCTAATCAAGAGGTCATGATGCTTCATCGCCTAGCCCGATGCCTGGTCATTGTCGTCGTAGGAGCTGGTTTGTCGCTCGTTTCGCCGGTCGCGACTTCGGATGGCGTTCCCGAAGCTCAGGCCGCGGAAATATCAGCCGCGGAGATTGTGCGCAAAGCCGATGAGGTGAGAAATCCAGACGAGTCGTACTTCTTGCGGGTGGAGGTGCAGACGTCGGAGCATCCGGACCGTCCTTCGGAATTCGAGGTTTCTTTGTTGGGCAATGATAAAACGCTCATCAAGACGGTGAAACCCAGCCGTGATCGGGGGCGCAATATGCTGATGCGTGGCACGGAGATGTGGGCTTATATACCCAATCTCAAGCGGGCGGTGCGGGTCAGTTTGAGTCAGCGATTGGTGGGGCAGGCGGCGAACGGGGATATAAGCCGGATGCGATGGTCTGGGGATTACGATGCCGTGATCGAGTCGCAGACCGAGCGGCATTGGACGTTGCTGTTGACGGCAAACAAGACTGGGCTGACGTATGCCAAGCTCCGCGTGGTGGTGGCGAAAGGGACCTATCATCCGGAGAAGGCGGAATATCTGACGGCTACGGGAAGACTCCTAAAAAAAGCTGAATTTGCGGCTTACCGCGAGTTGTGTGGGCGTCAGCGGCCTACCGAGATACGGATTCAGGATGGGGTTCGTCCCGACGAGCGCGCGGTGATCAAGGTGTTGGCCATGGAGGTGCGCAAGTTCCCGGCCTCATTGTTCGTGCCCGAGAATCTCGAGTAGCCGGACGGCTTGGGGCGACGAAATCACCCTATCGTGATACAAGGGGGTGGTGCGTCTTGGTGTATTTTCGTTCATGGTATGCGGTGGGGGGTGTGTGGCTTCGACGGTTTTCGCGGGGGATTGGGAGCATTCCGACGATTTCGAATTGGGGTATCAAGGGTCTTATGTATTCGAGGCCAGGACGCTATCGCGAAACCGTCCCTATGCTTCGGCAGCGCATCGGACTTCGGTGTATTCCGAGGAGAGCCCGACCCGTTGGCGTTTGGATGCATCGCTGCGAGGCTGGGTGGATGTTCGGGGAGACCTGGAAAACGAGGTGCAGCCCGAACTCGATGTGCGGGAGCTGAGCCTTTCTCGCGCCGATGACTACACGGATATTCGGCTCGGGCTTCAACAGATCGCGTGGGGAGAAACCTTTGGGGTGCCCATCGCGGATGTCGTCAACCCAAGGGATTTGCGCGACCCTCTGTTTCTGGAAATGGATTGGGTGCGTCGTCCGACCTGGACAGCCAATGTGCAGGTCATGGTGGAGTCGTTGCGGTTGCAAGCCGTGGCGACGCCACTGCCGAGAAACAACGAGTTGCCGGAGCGAGGTTCTGCCTACGACCCTTTTCCGCCGGTTCTTAAGGGCGTCGAGGTGGAGCCGCAGCGTGAGTTTTCGCTTGGTCGATTCGGTCGTGATGGGGAATATGGGGGACGATTGGGGTATTTATTCGATTTTGGCCTCGATGTGGGGCTATTGTACTTTTTCCATTGGAATCGTGTTCCGGTGTACGAGCTGGCGATGCAGGGGGGGCGGCCCGTGGTGGTGCCGTTTCAGGATCGGATTCACACGGCAGGGATAACGGTTTCCATGGCGTTCGAGGATTGGGTGTTGCGAGGCGATGGGGTGATGCATGGGAATGTGCCGTGGATGACGCGGGATCTGCAAGGGACGCGGCGTATCGACTATCTCCAGGCGATTGTGGGGGTAGACAGAACGACGGAATCCGGATGGACCCTGGGAGCGCAATTTCACATTGATTATCGAGGGGATAGGATGCTCACGTGGGGCAGCGGACGGATTCAGAAATCGCTATGGGATGGCGATTTGGAGCCACAGATTTTTGCGTATATTGGGGTGGACAATACGGATCGATGGGTGCAGCCGCGGATTGACTGGCATGTGTTGTCGTTATGGACGCTTTCCGTGCGCGCGGATCTGGTGTGGGGGACGACGGGTGATCGTGCTGGAGATCTGGGGTTCATCGATGGGCGTCATCGCGTCATGATGTGGACGAGTTTACGGCTGTGAGGGGAGGCTGGGGGGGGGAAGCAGGCAGCGGGGAGTTCGTCGATTCGGTGGTGGAAAGGCTTGCACAACCGCTCGATGTCCATTACCAGAACGGACGCAGCGCGTCCTTGCGCGGCATCGATTCGATGCGGAAGTACTCTGCCTGTGGCGGAGGTATCCAGCGCAGGAATAGGAAACGCCTCGGCGATTCGAAAGGCAGGCTGCAACAATCGAACGCGAACCTATCGCTTAAGGGAGAACGCCATGAAAGAGGTCGTCGTTGTCGGAGCAGGTCGTATCGGCTCTACCATCGCGCATATGCTCGCGCATTGTGGGGACTATCGAATTACGCTCGTGGATCGCAGCCAGGAGCCGCTTTCCGAGATTGAAACGGGGCCAGCGCTGACGACCGCGGTGTTGGACATCACGGATGAAGCGTCGCTTGTTCGTCTTCTCACTGGGAAGTACGCTGTCGTGAGTGCCGCTCCGTTTCAGCTTACGGTGGCGATAGCGACGGTGGCGGCCAAGGCGGGGGTTCATTATCTCGACTTGACGGAGGATGTGGAGTCGACGCGCAAGGTGATCGAGATTGCGGCATCCGCGAAGACGGCGTTCATTCCGCAAAGCGGTCTTGCGCCAGGGTTCATTTCCATCGTGGCCAATGATCTGGCGGGGCGTTTCGATTCTCTCGATACGATCCGCATGCGCGTTGGGGCGTTGCCGCAGTACCCGAGCAACGCGTTGAAGTACAGTCTGACCTGGAGCACGGATGGGGTCATCAACGAATACATTCAACCGTGCGAAGCGATCGTGGATGGCAAGCGTATGGAAGTTGCCGCCCTCGAAGGCTTGGAGGAGTTCTCGCTGGACGGCGTGCAATATGAAGCTTTCAACACGTCGGGCGGGTTGGGTTCCCTCACCGATACCTACAAGGGAAAGGTGCAAACGCTGAACTACCGAACCATTCGTTATCCGGGTCATGCGGCGATCATGCGAATGTTGTTGCAAGACTTGCGGCTCAAGGATCGTCGTGAGGTGCTCAAGGACGTGCTGGAAGCCGCGGTACCGATGACATCCCAGGACGTGGTGGTGATACTCGTGACCGTATTGGGTCAGCGTCAAGGCCGATTGATGCAAGAAACGTACGCCAATAAGATTTACAGTGGGCTGGTCGCGGGTCGACAGATGACGGCGATTCAGATTACGACGGCGACGAGTGCGTGTGCGGTATTTGATTTGTTGGCTACCGGCAAGCTGCCGCAGAAGGGTTTCATTCGCCAGGAGGACATCACGCTGGAAGCATTTTTGGAAAATCGCTTCGGCGCGCCTTATCGTCAGTAGATCGTTGCTTTCCCCCTGCGCTTCCCACGCCATGCAAGCAGCGCACATCTAGTAATCACAAGCTGTCTTGGTGCCCGCTCGACCTGCCCTCGGTCGAGATCCGGGGTCAGGCCCCGACAGAGTCAGCCGTGGTTTGTCCTGAAATCTTGAGGTACACGAAGGCGAAAGCGATCTGGAGCAAGGGGGCCGTGACGATCGTGCCAATGCAGCAGGCGAGAATACCGACCAAAGATACGACGGCAGCCATCAACCACCACAGGAAAACGTTCAACTTATGCCCGTTCATGAGCCGCCAGCTCTGTTGGAGGGCCTCGATGGCGCCGCATCGACGATCGACGATGATGAGAGTCGTCAGACACAATCCGAGAGCGATGATGATGCCTGGGACAATCAACAGCATAGTTCCGAACATCACGCCGAGGCCGATGAGCAGGTTGGCGCCGAGGATGCTCAAAAAAAACGGCCCGCCTTGGAAAATATCGTTCAACCGATAGAAGCTTCCACGCGCTACGTTGAGGGTAAATAGCGTCATGCCTCCCATCATGAACGTGGAAAACAAACCACCGAGGAGGGCGAGCACGATAGTGACTATCAAAGAGGTTTCGTCGCTAGGTTCGTCGGACGGGATGAACCTGGCTATGGTCGAAGGGAGATTGGAGATGAAGTAGCCGAGCAGCATCGTGCCGATGATCGTGCCGGGGTCGGCTTTGATCCGATTCCAGGCGAAAGCGAAGGAGTCGGTGACGTTCCAAGGTTGTGGCATTCCAGGTTCGGAGCCAAACGGAACACCAGGGGCAGCACCTGGAAATCCGCCTACCGGTTGCTCTGGATACGCGAAAGGTGTTGCTCCCTTGTCGTCGGGGGGAGCCCCCCATCCTTGATGATTCATAATGACCCTTTCGGTGCGTGGACGAGTGTCAGGATTCTAACTGATTTGACGTTCGTTCGTGAGAATCACCCGGTTTCGACCAGCGATTTCGCAACCGTTTGCTGGCATGCAGGTTGCAATAATCGCAAGGCTATTCGCAGGGAGATGGATCATGGGTGACCTTATCGGTTCGCTTCGGGGTGGTTCGTTCCAGCGTTGGTGGGCGTTTGGAGCATCGGTGTGCGTGGCTATGGCTGGATGCGGCGGGATTGTCGCGGAGCCAGAGGAGGGCCAAGATTCCGACCAGGAAGAATCATCAGCTCCTTCCACGGGCGGGAATGCTTCTGGGACGGGCAAGAGTGCTGGCGCGAAAGGACCGGGAAAAACCGGTGATTGCCAGTCTTGCGAGGGCCAGCCGGTATGTGCCTTCTGTCTCGTCCAGAGCTACGAAGCTACGATTATCTGTCCCATAGGCAAGAAACCCTCGCGTTCCGGCTGCATGAGTCTTGGGGAGCGCTATAGCTCTTCCGACGGGCAGACCGTTTCTTGTCATTATTGTCGATGACATAAATATTATTGTAAATTCAGTATGTTAGCGTTGCCTGGGAAGGTGGGTTTTCGTTTTCCCTCAAGGAGCAGGAAAAACGGTAAGATTTGTCCATAGCCGATGGGCTAGGGTATGCGAAGCATGGCGAGGCGACCTTTCGGGGAAAAGGGTGCGTGTCAGTGCGCGGTGAAACGGTCATGAATCATGGCGTCATGGTTCAGGGGAGGGAAAAACGTGAAGTGACGGGGGGCTGCGATCGGCGATCGCGGTTTGCCGTGGGTTTTTGCGGGGTGAAGACGTGGCCATCAGGGGAATTGGGCATTGAAATACGAGGCTACGACAACAAATCACCGAAATATGCAGATTGTCTCCTCGGCGGTGCGAGCAAATGGAGTGGTCGAGCATCGGAAGGGTCATTCCCAAACCTTTTCTGCCGGTGCGATGGCGTACCGTGGCATGACGCTCGAGAGGCATGATGAAAACAAGCAAATACGTTGGATGGATGATGGGCTTGGTGTTGGTGGGGGCGCTTGCGGGCTGTGATAATGAGCCTGCCAAGGGGGCTGCGAAAGCGGTGACGTCGGCGGTGCAGCCGGTGAAAGAGGAGCCTGCCAAGGAGGCCACCACCAGCACGGTCAAATACAAATTCGACCAGGCGGAATCCAAAGTGCAATGGGTGGGGGCCAAGATCACGGGAAAGCACGATGGCGGGTTTGGCACCTTCGAAGGCACGATCGATCTGGTGGATGCCGATCCCACGAAAAGCCGTGTATCGGTTGAAATCACGATGGACTCGTTGACCGCGGACGCCGAGCAGCTCGTCGGTCATCTCAAAAGCAAGGACTTTTTCGAGGTGGAGACGTATCCCAAGTCGAGGTTTACTTCGACGGCGGTCGTGGCGGGTGGTGATGGTGGGGCATCGCATACGGTGACGGGCAATCTCGAGTTACACGGTGTGACCAAGTCCATCACGTTCCCGGCCACCATCACCGTGCAGGGCGATACGGTGGCGGTGAAGGCGGAGTTTGCGATCAACCGCAAGGACTTCGGGATCGTGTATCCGGGCAAGCCCGACGATCTCATCAAGGACGACGTGTTGCTTCGGCTGAATATTTCCGCAAAAAAATCGCAGTAATACTCCCATTTTTCGCGCTTCCTCGCGCTGCTTGATTCAATCCTCACGCTTGATTATGAGAAACGGGCGCTCTTGTGATGGGTTATTGCGGGAGTGTGGGAGTCGTGGTTCATCCATGGGGGATGCGGCGCGATTCCGATGTGCGGCCATCAAGCCGGGAGCCTGCTTTCCAGCGCGAGGAGACGATGATGACAGCGAAGATCGTTTGGACGAAGATCGATGAAGCGCCAGCTCTGGCAACCTACTCTTTGCTCCCTATCGTGCAAGCTTACACGAAAGGCACGGGGGTCATCGTTGAAACGCGTGACATCTCTCTTACCGGACGAATCATCGCCAATTTTCCGGACCGTTTGAGAGACGATCAGAAGATTCCCGATCATCTTGCGCAGCTTGGTGAGTTGGCGAAGACGCCGCAGGCCAACATCATCAAGCTTCCCAACATCAGCGCGTCGATTCCCCAGCTCCATGCAGCCATTCGAGAGCTTCAAGACAAGGAATATGACATCCCGAGCTTTCCGGAGGAGCCGAAAAACGAGGCGGAAAAAGCCTTACAAACGCGCTTTGCCAAGGTCCTTGGTTCCGCCGTCAACCCCGTGCTGCGGGAGGGAAACTCGGATCGCCGCGCCGCTGCTTCGGTCAAGTCGTTTGCGAAAAAAAATCCGCATAAGATGATGCAACCGTGGCCGTCATCGGGTTCGAAAACTCGTGTCGTTCACATGCAAGAGAACGATTTTTACGGCAGCGAAAAGTCCGTCACCATGTCGAAGGCGGACGTGCTTCGCATCGAATTCGTGGCGGAGGATGGTTCGGTCACCGTACTCAAGGAACAGTTGCCGGTGCAGATGGGGGAAGTGGTCGACGCGACGGTGATGAATGTGGCCTCGCTGCGCGCGTATTATGCGGACACGATCGACCAGGCGCGAAAACAGGGGGTGCTACTGAGTTTGCACTTGAAGGCGACGATGATGAAGGTGTCGGATCCCATCTTGTTTGGCCATGCGGTGTCGGTTTTTTATGCCGATGCTCTGGACAAACATGCGGATCTGCTTCGTGAGGTGGGCGCCAACGTCAACAACGGTCTCGCGGATGTTCTGGAGAAAATCGAGCGACTTCCGGCGGATAAAAAAGCGCAGATCGAGGCTGATATCCAGGCCGTTTCCGAGCGACAACCGGCGCTGGCCATGGTCGATTCCCGTAAAGGAATCACTAACTTACACGTGCCCAACAACGTCATCATCGACGCTTCCATGCCCAATGTCGTTCGCGATGGCGGCAAGATGTGGAACAAGCACGACCAGCTTCAAGACACCTGGGCCATGATTCCCGACCGTTGCTATGCGACGATTTATCAAACGATCATCGAGGATTGTCAGCAGCGTGGACAATTCGATCCAGCGACGATGGGCAGTGTGTCGAACGTGGGATTGATGGCGCAGAAGGCGGAGGAATATGGCTCCCATGACAAAACGTTCGAGGCCAAGGGTCGGGGAGTGATTCGCCTGGTGGATAGCGCGGGCCAGACGTTGCTCGAGCAATCGGTGCAGAAGGGTGATGTATTTCGGGCTTGTCAGGTGAAAGACGCGCCAATTCGAGATTGGGTGCGGCTGGCGGTTCGTCGTGCGAAAGCCTCGGGGGCTCCGGCCATCTTTTGGTTGGACGAACGTCGTGCGCACGACGCTCAGGTCATTGCGAAGGTCAAGGCGTATCTTCCGGACCACGACACGACGGGATTGGACATTCGCATCATGCGACCGGACGATGCGATGCGGTTTTCTCTCGAACGAATTCGTCGTGGGCAGGATACGATTTCGGTGACGGGCAACGTGCTTCGCGATTATCTCACGGACCTATTTCCGATTTTGGAGCTTGGAACGAGTGCGCGGATGCTTTCGATCGTGCCGTTGATGCAAGGAGGGGGATTGTTCGAGACGGGAGCGGGAGGATCGGCGCCCAAGCATGTGCAGCAATTCCTCAAGGAGGGGCATTTGCGTTGGGACTCGTTGGGTGAGTATTGCGCCTTGGTGCCATCGCTCGAGCTTGCGGCCACGCAAGGCAACAACCCCACGGCGTCGTTGTTGGCCGAAACGTTGGACCAGGCGATCGGGGTTTATCTCGAGCAAGGCCGTTCGCCATCGCGGAAAGTGAACGAGATCGACAATCGGGGAAGCACGTATTATCTGGCGTTGTATTGGGCGCGGGCGTTGGCGGAGCAGGACAAAGATAACGTCTTGAAGCAGCGATTTATGCCCGTGGCGAAGGCGTTGGAAGAACACGAAGCCACGATCACCCAGGAGTTGCTTGCGGCGCAGGGCAAGCCCGTCGACATCGGCGGGTACTACTTACCGGACGCAGAAAAAACCACGGCGGCCATGCGTCCGAGCCGCACATTCAACGCCATCATCGACGCGCTATAGGCAACGCCGATGCAGTGCTCGCGCTCTTTCGGGGGCGCGAGATGCTGCCACCATGACTGCGAGGGCGCTCATGAAGTTGTGTTTTATGCTTTACGTTTCGGGTCGTCGAATGCTTTGATGACCGGGTGAATCGCACGATATTTCTGCTCGTTTTGGTGTCCGTCGTGGCCTGCCTCACACCTGGTTCGGCGACGGCTGGATGGGTTTCGTTTTCCGTGGTTCCGAAAGCGGTGGATATCAAGGGGCTTGTGGTATCTGACGAAGGGCAAGCTCGTTCTGCCGCGATCGCCTCGGCCATGTGTATGGGAAAAGGGGAAGGCTGGCGATTGGCGAAGGTGGAAGAACTTCGGGCGATGCTTCTTTCTTGTAACGATATGACCAACAGTTCGTGCCGTGCGGTGGAAGGAGCGGAAGCATCCGCGCGCTGTGAGGGGTGTGGACGACACAAGGGGCCGTATCAAGGAGCGGGAACCAAGGGTTGTTATGTCGATCTTGATATGTATCCGGGGGCGTGTCGTGCGATTTGGTCTTCGACGGAAGTACGGAACAGCAACCCGAAAGCGAATTGGACAGTCGATTTCGCATCGGGAGCCGTGGAAGCGCGAGCGAGCGGGGTGTTGGGAGTCAAGTGTGTCAAGCCGAAGTCGGCGGCGACGGCGTCAGGGGGATCGGAACCTGGGGCGGGCGCATTTTCCTCTCTGGATTGGGACAATCCGCCCGGCGATCCTTCGCAGGGAGAGATATGCATCGGGCAGTATCAGGATGTGGAGGCGTGCTGTAAGCGAAAAGGAAAGCGATTGCCATCGTTGGATGAACTTCGCTCGTTGATGGATGGATGCAATCCTCCCCCGGACCATGTGTGTACCCCGGGAGGTCATCCGACCCGGCGGGACGGATGTTATTTGAAAACGGGGTACCAATCCTTTAAGGGATATTCATGTGGAGCGGAGGATACGGTGCATCAGTTTTGGGCGTCTGATCCAACACCACAGCAACAGCCGCTATCCGCGCCTTTCGTCAACGTATCGAATGGCCACGTCAGCGCCCGCGAGAAACCCTATACGGATATTCGCGTGGGACGGTGTGTCAAGTAGAGGAAACACACGAGGCGAGACGGGAAGGATGTGTTGAAAAGCGGCTTGTTGGTGGGAATCAGACGATGCATCCGTGGGTCGTGATCTCCATTTCGGCGATTTTTTCTGGGCTTGTTGCCATTGCCGTGACGCTTGCCATTGAAAAATGGGGAGGTGTCATCGGCGGGGGCATGGGTACGATGCCGACGACGATTGTGCCCGCTGCTTTTGGGTTGAGGATGAACCTTGGGGCGTCGGAAGCGTTTTCGGAAGCGATGTGGACAGCGCCTGTGGGTATGCTCGTCAATGCAGGATTTTTGTTGTTGTGGCGAGTGATTCCGAGGCATCTGCCGCGCTGGTCGTTATTCGCTCGCTTGACGGTCATGGTGGTGTTGTCGCTGGCGGCATGGTTCGTGGGGGCGATGGTTGTTGTTCACGTGATGAGCGGATTACGCGGGATGACAAAGGTCATGGCTGGGGTAGGGATTGCGGTCACGGCAGTGATCGCGCTGATGGGGGTGATCACGTGTTTTCAGCCGGTGGCTGCTCCCAAAGGTCGGCATGCGGTAGGTATGATGACGATGCTGGCGCGAGGAGGTTTGGCGGCTGCAGCGGTGGCGTTGAGCGTCGGGCTGGCATCGGTGGGCGGGACGGTATCCGCTGGTATTGCCTCAGTATTTCCTGCTATTTTTTTGACGACGATGGTTGGGTTATGGGTGGCGCAGGGCGAAGCGGTGCCAGCGGGAGCGGTGGGACCGATGATGCTAGGATCGACGAGTGTGGCGGTATTTGCGCTGGTATCATCGCAAAGCATGCGGTGGTTGGGCGCTGGGTGGGGCGCGTTGTTGGCGTGGGTCGTTGCCGTCCTGTTTGTGACGATTCCCACGGTTTTGTGGTTATCGCATGGAGGACGAATGCGAATGAGTCGTATGGCGCGTTGAGTTGACGTTCGTTTTTGTCATTATCAGATTTTCGAGAGATACTAACGATTCATCGAAGGGGCATGACGCATGAAGTACTTATACGGTGACTCCGTTCCCTCTCCAATTCGATTCGATTTTCTCACCGCTTTCGAAACGTTTGTAGACGTCGCGGTGAAAGCCGTTCGGATCGAGCAAGAAATTGGTCAAGCGCAGGCGGCCGTCGATCTGGCGGTCGAGGCACGAGAAGAGGCTTTGAGCATCGTGGAGTCATTTCATCAAAAGGTCATGGTGTATTTGGATGCTCTTCTCGACGAGCAGCAGGATCCGAACACTTCGGTGTATGTTCGGCAACTTCGGGAGCATGGGGACAAAGTGGTGGCGGAAGCTCGAAACAATTGTCGGGTTGCCATGGAGCTTGCGGTCAAGGAGCGCGGCGCCGAATTTGGGGCGCGACGCAACGAGCTTATGTCCTTGATCGAGCGTTTTCTCATCACCGAGTTGGTGACGCCGGTCCATGTCTCCAGTGTGATGCGCTTGTCGGAAGGGCAGAATCAGATGACGACGATCATGCGTCATCCGGGGGGGATCGTCGCCACGTATTCGGCGGTACCGGTGGCTGGGTCTGTCTGGCAAGGGCCGGTGCGACTGGCGTCGTTGGTGCAAGGTCTCGATCTTCAACTCGGTACGCGAAAAAGCTGGATTACGGGTTCTGTGGCGAAAAGCGCTGTTTCGCTTGATGACTTCATCGTCGGAGGCTTTGAGCTTGCGGACGAGTCCGCGGAAATACGTCTTCGTAAACGGGTCGATCAGGCGGATAGCTTTCAGTTCAACATCTCGCGTCAAGGGGAGAAGTTGCTCGTGCAGGTGGAGCGCAAGGGGGAGGCGGAAGCGGATGCGATGCTCGATCTCGATGAAGGCGAGCGTCTTCGCATCGAGAAATTATGGCAAATGTTGCGACAGTCGGTTCGAAACACCGTCCGTTCGCGGGGTGGGCTTTTGAGTGTGACGATGGACGGTGAGGATCTATGGGTTGGCCGTGGTGTACGGGTATTTTTCAATCGAATCGTCGAGCACCTGGCGCCCACGGTCACGCAAATCATCCAGCACAGTCCTAACCCCGCGGAGCTTTCGATGAAGATCGAAAATGAGGAAGGGCGAAGAGAAGAGGTGTATGTGCGTCGACAATCTTTGATGGCGAAAATCGAGTCGCTCGATGACGATGGGAGGTCGGTTTTTTCGCCGTTCGGTTTGGCTGGCGACGAATTGACATCGGAGGATGTGGATATCGTATGACCGTTCGACCTAGGGGGACCCACGAAAAAAAACTAAAATAGTCTATATTGTCAATAAGTTACGTCTATCTGGATCCTGGGTTTCGGCAGTGGATGCGAGCATGCCATGGGGGGCGTGGACGAGTTGTTGTGATGGGAGGCAGGCGCCGTGCGTGCTTCGGTGTTGATCATGGCGCTCCCGGCAGAGCGATGAGGGAATGATGAGGAGGTGATGGAAAGACGAACCAAGGCCAGTCGACGCATGCGCGGGAAGGTGGATACGAGCACGATGGCTGGTTGTGCGGAGGACTACCTCGAAGTGCGGATCGTTCTCAGGACTTCGGCCGATAGTCTTTGGAATGATCGCTTTGGCGATCATGCGCGCATCCATCGTGGAAATGGACAAGGGCAATTCGGGGCGAGGATGCGCTATCCATCGTTTGCTGCCCATCAAACGGAGGCAACGTGGAGCGAATCTTGCTTTGTATCCCATCTATGGGCATTCTTCGACGCTATTCTCCACCTTCCACAGCTATTTCACCCGCCAGGACCATGATTCGGGATCGCACTGAGATCGCCAGGATCATACCCAGGATGCCCAGAGCGTCTGGTCTGTCCTTTCTCATTGCCCTGTCCGTGCTCGCATCGTCCTTGACGGCCCAGGCCATCACGCGCTGCGAGGTATTGCGTCGCGCCCAGGCCTGGGTCGATGACCCCAATTCATGGTATTCCTGGGATGCCACGTATACGGATCCGACGACGGGTGTATGTTGTTATCGGCCCGATTGTTCGGGCATGGTTTCGGCGGCCTGGGGGCTTCCGCACCCCGGGCATACGACCTATAGTTTCGCTCCGGGGCCCTGGGACGACGGTGTCTCCTACGTGATAAGCGCCAGTCAGCTCAAACCGGGGGATGCATTGAATTATCCAGGCAATCCAAGCGCCGGTTCCGGCCATATCATGCTTTACGTATCGGGTAATTTCAATAGTGGATATGTCGAGGTGATGGAGGAATATTCTTACGGACACACAGCTACACGACGCTGGAGAAATATCGATACATCGATCTATTATCCAATCAGATATAAAAATATCGTCGATGGAGAACCCGAGGTTTGTAACGGGATTGACGATGATTGTGATGGCTTGATCGATGAGGGCGGGGTGTGTGATCATGAATACTTGTTGAACGGGCAGGCGAGGGTGGCACCGGCCCGGACCACGGATATCGATGGGGATGGGCGAGCGGATGTATGTGGACGTGGGGGTGCTGGGGTATGGTGCCACTTGTCCAACGGTACCTCCTGGGCGGTAAGGGGGCCGGTTCTTGGCTTGTCAGATGATAGCGGATGGGGCGATTCCTCCAATTGGGGAACCTTTCGATTCGGCGATATCGACGGTGATGGTCGAGCGGATTTATGTGCTCGTGCTGATAAGGGGATGAGTTGTTGGAAGTCCGATGGCGTGAGTCTGAGCAAGAAAGTGACGGGCCCCGAGCTTTCGGATGCGAAGGGATTCAGCAAAGTCGAATACTTCAGCACGATCCGCCTTCTGGATATGGATGGCGACGGCATGGACGACGTATGTGTGCGAGCGGCGAAGGGGATCGTATGCTACAAGTCCACGGGCGATGGTTTTGGAGCGGTGTTGAACGGTCCTCCGTGGTCGGATACCGCGGGACTCAAGGAGCCGAAGTATTATGGTACGCTCCAAACCGGGGATGTGAATGGGGATGGGCGCATGGACGTATGCATGCGCATCAAAGAGGGAATGGAATGTTGGCTTTCGGATGGCAATGGATTCCCTACCAAGGTAAAAGGACCGGAATGGTCCGATGCCATGGGGTGGGGAGCGCGGCAGTATTGGAGCACGATCCGGTTGGTAGACGTGAATGGGGATGGCAAAGCAGACCTTTGTGCAAGGAACAAAAGTTCCTTGCGCTGTCATTTCTCCACGGGAAAGGGATTTGAAAAAGCCGTGGAAGTCGCGGCTTTGTCGGATGAACAAGGCTGGAACAAGGAAGGAAACTATCTTACTTTGCGAACGGGAGATATCGACGGCGATGGGGCGCAGGACCTTTGCATTCGCTCCAACACGAAAATGCTATGCTATTTGTGGAATGGCTCCCAGTTTACACGGGTGGAAGGCCCCGCCTGGTCCAATGACCAAGGTTGGAATAACGCGGAGTATTACAATACCATCCAGATGGGGGATTTCGATGGCGATGGCAAAGCCGATATTTGTGGTCGTCACGCGGACGGATGGCGCTGCCACTCCTCCACGGGCAAAGGTTTTGGCAACGCGGTGTTGCTCGATGAATTCAAAGACAAAAGCGGGTGGAAACAGTCCAAGTATTACGCAACCATTTTTCTGGGCGGCCCCATGTGCATTCCGTCCGACGAGATCTGCAACGGCAAGGATGACGATTGCGATGGGCTGATCGATGAGGACGGGGTTTGTGATGAGCCTGGCGTCCCCGAGGTGGATGGGGGAACGGGAGGTTCCGGAGGGGCTGTTGGTTCTGGAGGAGCCGGTGGTTCTGGTGGAGCCGGTGGTTCTGGTGGATCGAGTGATACCGATAGTGGGCAGGGGGAAGGGGGGGAGCAACGGGATGGGTCTGCCAATGGCCAAGATAGCGGGAAGAGTGGATTGGAAAGCTCTTGGGATGAGGACGCTGGTTCCGGATGTGCGTGTCGCGCCGCGCCTTCCAAGACGGCGAACGGGCAATTCTTGTGGTTCGCTCTCGTTGGGCTTCTTTTGGGGAAGCGAAAAATAGGCTCCTCCAAGCTGCGCATCCCGAAGGTCCCATGACGCAGCCCATCTGATCCTGGACCTGCTCAATTCCGCTGAATTCATGCCCTATTCGTGTGTGGTACGCCAATGTGTCCAGCTTCGGAGCGAGGGATCAGGCTCTCCGGCTGAACAGCCTCTCATGGTCGTGATAGGCGGGGAGCGATTGAGTCTGCTGAAGCTGGCCGCTCGGAAGGTGGCACCCAAGTCGGCCTGCCATGATTGCGGGCGTTGATGGTCCCCACGGATAGCGTTGGAGATCGAAACACGAATATTGTATTGTAATTTCACATACTTGGCATCTAGGCGTTCCTTGTCGCATGGCCCATGGCCCGTGGTACGTGGGATGTGTCCGCGGGCTTATGATTTGATGAGCGGCTTCGCTTGCGCGTTGTGGTATGCCGATGGCATGAACCGAAGCCAGGAAAAAGAGCTTATCGACCAAATCGTTCGCCATCTGGTGCAAGCGTGTCCGAGACGGTATCCCACGAGCGAATCGGAGGACAAGGCGCAACAGCTTGTGCGTATCTATCTCGAAGAGGCGGGCTTACGAACGGAATTTCACTCCTTTTCGTTCAACGCAAGCGCGGCGGCCAATGTGGCGTTGCACTTTGGATTAGGCACCGTGGGCACGGTGCTTGGAGGTGTCGCACCGCGTTTGGCGTTTGCGCTTCATGCTGGTTCGGCCCTGTCCTATTATGCGGAGTCGATGCATCGGGGGTATCTGCTGCGGCGCCTTTTTCCGCATCGTCCATGCCGCAATGTCCTTGGCGTGCTTCCTTCCCACAAGGAGCCACGTTTGCGCGTGGTGTTCATGGCTCATACGGACGCGGCTTTTACTGGTCTCATCTTCGATTCACGGGTTGTTCAGGCCATCAGCCATCGGTTGCCCCCGGGATTGGGGTGGCTGCATCGACCGCTTTCGCTTGCGACACGCGCGCATGTTGCCCTTTCGGGGATCGATCTTCTGCGGTCGGTGGTCGGCCCGCTGGCTTTTCCTTTACGGCCGCTGGAATTCCTGTTGACCTTGCCATCGGCAGCGGTTTTCCTTGCCAGTTTGGAGGTGGCGCTGCGCAACGAAGTGGTTCCAGGCGCCAATGACAACCTTTCTGGCGTGGCAGCGCTGCCCGTTCTTGCCCGCCGGTTGGCCGAAGATCAGCCTGAAGATGTGGAATTCGTTTTCGTTTCCACCGCCGCGGAGGAAGCCATGATGGGTGGCGCCGATGCGTTGGCGCGGCACGTGGAATCATCGTGGGACAAGGCCAAAACCGTGCTTATCGTGCTCGACACCCTAAGCCTGGGAAGTCTTCGTTTCCTCGATCCCGAGGGGCAGATTGGGCCGTTGCCTGTGCCTTTTTGGCTTCGGGAAACGGTGGAGGCCGCGGCGGCAAGTGAGGCACGTTTTCACGATGTCCAGGCGTTTCGTCCGCCTGTGGGGGGCACCGATGCCGCTCCTTTTCTCGCTCGGGGCTGGGACGCGGTGGCTCTTACCTGCATCGATCCATCGCTCGGTTCCGCGCGTCATTATCACCAAATGACCGACGATCCGGACCATCTCGACCTCGATCAGGTGCTTCATGCGGTGGACTTCGCCGAGGCCCTCGCGCGCAGAATCGTCCGCGATCGAAGCAGAGCCCAATGAAAAAAGCCCGTTTTGTGAAGCGGAAGGGTGGTGCCTGGGGCTCGAGCCCACTACGTTGAGGTTCATGGGAAGACTTGAAAACGGAGCATGGGTTGCGGATTGGTATGATACCAGCCGAACCGGTGGGCAATTCGTTCGTTCCACAACGACATTCCGTCATTGGATCACGCCGGATGGTTCTGCGGGGCCTTCGGGCGAAGGCGGTTTTCCCGCGGAGTTGGGACGGTATCATCTCTATGTATCCCTGGCGTGCCCCTGGGCGCACCGCACCTTGATTTACCGCGTGCGCAAGAGACTCGAGGAACATATTTCCTTATCCGTCGTTCATCCCGACATGCTTGAAGATGGTTGGACGTTTGCTACCGATTTCCCCGGAACGACAGGGGATACGTTGTACAACCTGCCGTTTTTACGTGATATTTATACGCGAGTATCCCCCACGATATCCGGCCGTGTGACGGTGCCCGTTCTTTGGGATAAAAAGCGGCATACCATCGTTTCCAACGAATCCTCCGAGATCATCCGCATGTTCAACTCCGCGTTTAATCATCTTACGGGGAATGAAGAAGATGATTGGCCTTTGGAATTGCGCGACGAGATCGATGCCATGAACGATCGTATCTATCATGGATTGAACAATGGAGTCTATCGAGCGGGTTTTGCGACATCGCAACAAGCCTACGATGGCGCCGTGACCCAGGTATTTGCCACGCTTGACTGGCTGGAAGAACGCCTGAAGACGCATCGCTACTTGATGGGCGAGCGGATGACGGAAGCGGACTGGCGGCTATTTCCCACCCTTATGCGTTTCGATTCCGTATATCACTTGCACTTCAAGTGCAATCGCAGGCGACTCATCGATTATCCCAACCTATGGGGTTATACGAGGGAGCTTTATCAGAAAGAGGGAATCGCCCGGACGGTTCATCTGGACCATATCGTACGTCATTATCATAGGAGCCATACCACCATCAACCCTTACCATATCATTCCTATCAATCCGATCATCGATTTCGAGGCGCCTCACGGCCGGGGATGAGGCCGTCGACGTATGGCACGTAGCGAGAAAGGCTCCACGCTTGCCATTTCCTAGGTTGGTGCCAATATGTGCCAACCGCGACGAGGATTTCTGCGCCATTCGGTCAAGGAGCTGGGTATTTGGGGCTTTGATGGGGAAAAGCGGCTTTGGCACCAAGATTGCTCCGAGGCTTTTTCGACCCGATAGGAGAATCCAGTCATGAACACTCGAGTCCCTTTTCTAGCTGCCACGTTGGCTTCGTTTCTGTTTGGTGCTTGCAGTTCCGAGGATACCTCGCCCGCCCACAAAGACCCGTCTCCCATAGAAAACGAAAATAACCAACCGGGTAAAGTCGCCCGTTCGACCTTACCGAGGGAAAGCGAACCGCAGATAAGCGAGCAGGCCAAAATCGAACTTGTCGAAGGCCACAATGCTTTCGCTTTGCAGATGTACGATCTCATCCGCAAGGACGAAGGTGTTGGGGAGAATATGTTCTTTTCCCCCACGAGCATGCTTCTCGCCCTGTCCATGGCGTATGCTGGAGCGCAAGGGGACACGGCCAACGAGATGAAAAACGCGCTGCACTTTGCCCTTCCCCCCGAACAATTGGCCGCTGGCTTCAACTGGCTCGACCAGACTCTGGAAGGAAGAGAAGAAGCCGCCTATAAGGTAGCTGTTTCCGAAGCGGCAAAGTGGGACCTCGAGCCTCCGTCGCGCGACGATTTTCGGCTTCATATCGTCAATTCCATTTGGGGGGAGGCGAAAATGACCTTCGAACAGCCTTTCCTCGACACCTTGGCCCGGCACTATGATGCGGGCGTATTCCTTTCCGATTTCCGCAACAACCCTGAAGTCGAGCGCGTTCGCATCAACGATTGGGTTGCGGAAGAGACGTGGGACAGGATTCAGGATCTGCTGCCGCCAGGAACCATCGACACCATGACGCGCACCGTGCTCGTCAATGCCATTCACTTGAAGCTGCCGTGGGATGAGGAGTTCCGAGTCGTCGACGATATGTCTTTCCATCGACTCGATGGCTCTACGATGGCGGTTCCTACCATCGCCAATACGAAATATTGGCCTTATCTGGAAGAAGACGGCCTGCAAGCCGTACGAGTTCCTCTCAAAGGCGGCAATATCGATCTCGTCATCATAGCTCCGGCCCAAGGTCAACTCGATGCATTCGAGTCGCGGCTGACGACCGACGGATTTGCCTCGATATTCGATAAGATGGAGACACGAGAGGTGGCTCTTCACTTGCCGAAAGTCAAGTTCACCACGCCATCCGTCTCGCTTACATCCAAGCTTCAGATCATGGGGATGAACGTTCATTTCACCTCGTCGGCCGACTTTTCAGGGATTACCAAGGATGAATCCCTGTTCATTTCAGACGTAGTACATAAAGCCATGCTCGGCATCGACGAACACGGCGTGGAGGCCGCGGCTGCCACAGCGGTGGTCATGGCGGGTTCAGGTGTTCCGGACCCGGTGGATTTCGATGTCGATCGCCCATTTTTCGTAGGTATCGTGGATAAAACCAATACCGTTCTGTTCGCGGGACATATCGTCGATCCTACCAAGTAATCACCGTTCTCGGGGAGCTTCACGTTCCCGCGGTAGTCGAGGCGGGGCGCTGAGCCATCCCCTCATTTTTCCCAGCGCCAAAAAAAATTCTCAGCTCGTATCCCTTTCCAATTCAGGAAAAAATGAGGGGATCTGTTAGCCCTCCAGAGGATAGGAAAACCAGGGTGCGAAGCGCTCAAGCTGAGCCTGGTGGCGTATCGGAGTCTTTGGTGGCTTAGCGATTTCCACGGTTGCGGGTTGATTGGCTGGCGTCCGTAGCCCTCTTATGCTCCTCGACCCTCGATGCACCCTTGGAAAACGCGGTTATCGCGCGCGAGTTTCCGTCATTCCGACCGCCCTGGCCATCGGATTCTCAAAGATGTGCCGGTTCTGATTGCATCTCGGCGCTCAACCTGTGACAATTCAGCATCTTGGACCGGATCGATTTGCTTGCCAGCATACCTATGTTCGAAGGGCTCGAAAACGAGGACCTGGAGGTGTTGGCGCGCGAGCTTCGGGTCCACCCGCTCGTGCCTGGCGACATGGTATTTCACGCGGGCGACGAGGGAAACTCGATGTTCATCGTTGCCGCGGGAGTGGTGGATATTTTTCTTCCCGGCTTGGATCCTTCTTCGAACCTGGTTGTGGCAACGCTGGAAGCGGGCACGTATTTCGGAGAGTTTGCTTTATTCGATAATCAGCCTCGAAGCGCGAGCGCGCAGGTCACCTCCGACACCGTGTTGCTGGAGCTTGGCCGCGACGCGCTCATGAGATATTGGGAGGATCGTCCTAACGCAGCGTTGGGAATTCTGCGCACCATGTCCGAGCGGTTACGAGAAACCAATGCGATGCTTGGTGCGCGGGCGACGCGTAACGTCGTCGAAGAATACGAGCAAGGCATGCGTTGGTCGGATCGAGTGGCCGATCAGGTAGCGCGGCTCAATGGCTCGTGGTCATTCATTTTTGTATTGTCGGCGGTGATGGTCATCTGGGCGCTGCTCAACGTGCATCACTTGCTTTTCGGACACCCTCCGGACCCTTATCCTTACATCTTTTTCAACTTGGTGCTGGCGGTTCTCATCGCCTTGCAGTGGCCTCTCATCGTCATGAGTCAGAACCGTCGCGCCGAAAAGGAAAGGCGCGCGGCGGAACTCGACTTCCAAGTGAACTTGAAAAACGAAACCCATTGCGAGGAGTTGTTGGGAGAACTCCGTGCTTTTCGCGCCGAATGGGAAGGGCGAGAGGAGCAACTTGCTGGCTTGCTGGCGCGACGACACCTTGGCGATTCTTACGAGGCGCGTGACCGATAGAGCACCCCCATCGCCCCCCCAGCGTCTGAGGCTCCCGATGCCCTCTTCCTTTCGCCATCCACAAAGATTTCTGAAATTATTCGCGTACTTGACTCTTGTCGGAGCCACCGCCTGCAGCGGATATGAACCGCCCTGTTCCACCGAACCATCCACATGGATCGTGGATGAATCGTTGGAGGAGCAAGCTCCCTTTTTTCCTTCCCTCGAGCCGAGCGATCGCGGGACCCTCGTGGCATCCTGGCTCATGACTCCTTTGGCCCAGACATCGCACGCGGGGGCATTGCGCGACAGCGTGGTGGGGGTAGCCATCCTATCCCAGGAAGGCCGCTTGCTGGAGCGATACGCATTTCCGCTTTTCGAGGGGTGGGAAGACGACGATCTGCCGCACGACAATTTCGGTTTCTGTTTTTCCCCTTACGGGCTCGTGCTTCGGTGGACGCGAATGTCAACGCTCAGTGCGGTCGGCGATCCCCCTCGTATTCGAACGAGCTTGTGGGTGCAGCGAATTTTCCGAAACGGTCGAAATGAACCGCCGTATTCACCGGCCAATATGAATTGTGAACAATGTGTCGTTCAGCTTTCCGGTGCTTGTCGTGATGGCTTTGCGTCGGTATTGTTCTCGGCCCTGCCCGAGCCGTCTCAGGGGAGCGCGGATGAGCCGGAAATACTTGTTTTTTCATGGGATTTGGCTGCGACCAGAAGTACCTCCGGACCGCTTGCCTGGCTCGACGCCACCCCCACGCAGGCGTCGGCGCCGTACTTGCTGGGGGACGAAAAGAGTCTGTGGTTGTTGACTCAAGGGCAGGGGTGGCCCATTGATGCCGAATTTCGAAAACGCGCGGGTCCGATTCCCTTGCCCCTGTCGAATCAGCGCTTCGTCCACTTTTCGCCATCGAAATCCGAAACCTGGATGACGTGGTCGGTGGCATCCGACGGAAAAGACCAACAAGATGTTTTTTTTCGTCGATTCGACAAAAACGGCGTGCCGTCGACGCCGTTGGCACGGCTTGGCGAGGCTTCTTTCCTTGCCTCGGTGGCGCGGAGCCAAGGAGAATTGGGAGCCGTATTACGAAACGATGGCGACGACTATTTTGCGTGGGCGGACGATCGGGGCGTTCGCATGGGCGGCGACGTGCCCCTGGGCCCCGCGGACCAGGTTCTTTCGGGGGGAATACGCCGAGAATGGCTTATGGCGCTGGGCGGTGGGCGATTCGTACGTCTCCAGTCGTTTCCCAATCGCTTGCAGCGGACGGAGATTTGGTGTGAGCGATGAGGATGGGGAACGAGGGGAGGGAAAAGCTGCTGGCGAATATTCCTCGTTTTCGTGGCAAGATAGGCTTGTATCGGCGCCGCGGCATGGCGTCTTGGAGGTGAAAAACGGATGAACGACCGTGATGCGCACGAATCGGCAGGCCGCGTTCTCGTAGTGGAAGACGAATCGGTCGCGAGAAAGATGCTGACGCGGATTCTCACGCGAGATGGCTATGAGGTTTCGGAGGCCTCCGGGGGGGAGCAAGCGGTGCGAACGCTTGGAATGCAGCGTTTCGATGTGGTGCTTACGGATTTGGTGATGCAGGGGGTGGACGGGTTGCGGGTGCTGCGGGAAGCGCGTCGCCTGGATGATGGGGTCGAGGTGATCTTGATGACGGGCCATGCCACGGTGGACACGGCGATCGAAGCGATGAAAGGCGGTGCCTTCCACTATCTTCAAAAGCCTTTGCGTCCGGACGAGGTGCGCAGTCTGGTGCGTCAAGCCTGCGAAAAAAAGCGTCTTCGCGCGCGGCTCCAAGCTTTCGAACAGGAAGGCGGACGCGGTGGGTTGCAGCGGATCGTCGGTACGAGCGCGGCGATGAAGGCGATACGCGAGCAAATCGAACAAATCAGGGCTTCGGATTCGAATGTTCTGATTACCGGGGAATCTGGTACGGGAAAAGAATTGGTAGCGCGGGCGATTCATGCGACGAGCCGAAGGAGCAAAGGGAAGTTCGTGGCTTTCAACTGCGCGTCGTTTGCCGATGAGTTATTGGCCAACGAACTTTTCGGGCACGAGCGGGAAGCGTTCACGGGCGCTTCCAGTGTGCGGGCCGGGTTGTTGGAAAGCGGCGATGGCGGCACGGTATTTCTCGATGAGGTGGGGGATATGACGCCAGCGATGCAGGCGAAAATGCTGCGGGTGGTGCAGGAACGAGAAATCCTGCGGGTGGGGGGAACCAGACCCCTGCCGGTGGATATCCGAATCATTTCGGCGACCAACAAGGATTTGCCGCGGCTGATCGGGCTGAAACTATTCCGTGAAGACTTGTTTTTTCGCCTGAACGTGATTCCCCTGCGCATGCCCCCCTTATCCGAACGGCGGGAGGATATACCGCTGCTGGCCATGCACTTTCTGCGACGGCTCGAGCCCACGGTGGGCAAGCATCTCGAAGGGTTTACGGATGCCGCGTTGGGTATGTTGATCGACTATCATTATCCGGGCAACGTGCGAGAACTCGAGAATATCGTGGAGCGCGCGGCTACCCTTGCGGTGGGCGAACGCATCGATGTCGCGAATCTTCCGCCGGACATGACCGCCATGGAGGTGCGGGCGTTTCGATTCGACACCGAGCCGATCAGGACCCTCGAGCAGGTGGAGCGCGATTATATCCAATGGGTGCTCAATCGGGTGGGGCATAACAAAACACAGGCGGCAAGGCTATTGGGTATTGACAGGGTATCGCTCTATCGGAAGCTGAGGAAGGAGCAGTTGCTCGATTGACGATGACAGGGGGGAAAAGCAATCCAAACGACGTTGCATTTTGTTACACCCCTGTAACCAATTGCCATATAGGGCATAAATAGTCAAAATTACACCATAAATATGTCGTTCGGGAGTTCGCCTGTGGCAAATCGCAACAGGCTGGAGTGTGGCTCTATCCCTCTGGTGGACGATTTTTGCGTGCATTGGCTGCCGGTTACGGGTGGCACGGGACATGCTCTACCACGCGCCAATCCATCGAAACGGGTGCCGCGAGGTCTTTGGCGGAGACTCGTTTTCCTCTGACCGACGCTTTTTTGAAGAAGCATCGGCTTATTGACGCGTGGGCAGAGACCAGTTCCCTGTCCGTGGCTGGATAGTTTCATGTTGGCAACCATCCTGGTAGTCCTCGACGACCCGAAAATCGGTGAAGAGAGCATTCGTTGTGGGCTGGAGCTGGCCAAACGATTGGCGAGCAGGGTGGAGGTGCTGGTGCTGGGGGAGGCACCAGGGGCGACGACTGCGGAATTGGATGGTTTTGCGGCGTTGGCTCAGGTAGCTCGGGACGAGGGAGTGGACCTTTCAATCCATCGTCGCAGTGGAGATAAGACATCGGAATTACTAAAGTATTTGGCAAGCCAGGCGCATGTCCGCGCGTTGGTTTGGGGCGGTGACGATGCGGCCTTGTCGGTAACGAGCAGCAGTCGACGTCGTCACTGGTTTGGCCGCATGCGCGAGCAGGTCGAATGTCCTATCGTGACAGCTTCTCGGAAGCGTTCGATCGCGAAACGGAGCGAAGGAAGCGAGAATTGACATGCAAATCATCTGCGTTTCCAGGGGAACTTATGGTGGTGGGCGAGACCTTGCCGAAAGGCTTGCGACGAAGTTGGGCTATCCCTGTCTGGCGCGGGAAGACCTGACCATGGCGGCCACCAAGGCGGGCATTCCGGTGGGCAAACTCGAGATGACCGTGGTGCGTCGACGGCCATTCAATGAGGCTTTGGCCGCGGAACGGGACCGTCTCATCGCCTTCATCACCGCGGCCATTCTCGACAAAGCCCTGCAAGGGGGGGTGGTGTACCACGGGCGTACGGGCCACCTCGTATTGCCTAATTTAGAGCATATTCTACGTATCCGCGCCATCATGGATACCGATGCGCGCACCGAGCTGGCCATGGCGCGCATGCGTATCGATCGGGATAAGGCGCGTCGCTATATCGAAGACGTGGACGAGGATCGTCGGCGTTGGGTGCGATTGCTTTACAACGTGGATTGGGAGGATCCATCGCTTTATGACATGGTGATCAACTTCGACCGTGTGAGTGTGGATAACGCGGCGGCGGCGCTCGTGGCGGTGGCCCAGCTTCCCGAATTTCAGCGTACACCTGCGGCGCAGCGGCAGATCGAGGACCTGATGCTGGCGGCCAAGTGTCGGTTGGCGATTGGCGATGACCCCCGTACGCGCCATATCGATGTCAAGGTCCATGCGGACCGGGCCAAGGTGACGGTGACGTATCCGCCGCGTCATCATGCAGCGGCCGAAGTGATTTCCGAGGTGATGGCGCGTGTGCCGGGGGTCGAGGAGTCGACCTATACGATGGCGGCGACGAATATTTTGTGGATTCAGGAGAAGTACGATGCCCAATCGCCGGTGCTTTCGCAGATGGTGGAGGTAGCGCAGAAGTGGAATGCGGCGGTTCAGCTCATGCGGTTGGTAGCGGCTCCTGAGCAAGAGGGATTGGCTTCGTTGCCGGAGGAGGATGAGGCGAGGCCTTCGCGGGCGTTGATGACGACGGAGGACAACGCGGGGATTCTCGACGATGAGGCGGATGACGAGGTGGGCGATGACGGTGGTACGGGCGACACGTTGGACCGGCTGATTCAGGAGGGGTGTGCGGGAGGGATCACGACGGTTCGGGGTGGATCGAAGGAATTGCTGCGGGGCATGGATCGGACCGCGGCGGTGAGTTTGGTGGTGGTGGGTGATGTCTTTTTGGCCAAAGGCGAGTCGGTGCGGAAGCGCGAGACGCGCGAGCTTACGGCGCATTTGGGCGAATCACTGCGGATACCGGTGATTGGTCAAGACGAATTGAAGGAGCATTATCTTTTCGGCGCGGGGCAATGGCTGAAAATGGCTGTGTTTTTAGCGATGACCGTGGTTTTGTTCGTATTGGTATTCATGAACCAGGAGACGATCTCGTGGTTTTTGGTCAAGGAAGGAACGCAACACCGCATTTTGGCCGCGGCGGTGTTGGCGATCTTCGTGCCCGGCTTCGCGTATGTATGGGGCGGGGCAACGCAGTATTTGTTGAGGCTTGCCAAGTTCGAATAGCCATCGTGGGCTGAGGTTTCAACCGAAGAAACGGGAGTAGGACCATGCCGCCAGGGTTCATTCATCTCGACAGCGCCTCCGCGGCGCAAGTGATTTTGCTGGGATTCATCGGGGGTGTGCTCAGTGGTTTCATTGGCAGTGGGGGAGCATTTTTCATGACTCCAGGCATGATGAACCTGGGTGTTTTGGGCCCCCTCGCGGTGGGAAGCAATATCACCCATAAGTTCGGCAAAGCCTTGATTGGCTCCCGCAAGCATGGGGAGCTGGGCCACGTCGATAAAAAACTAGCCATTTTCATGCTCGCTACCGCCGCGGTGGGAATTCGTGTGGCGGTATGGATCATGGGGCATCTATTTCACGGTCAAGGCGACGGCGGTAAGGCGCAGAGCGCCGGCGCGGACTTATATATCAGTGTCGTCTTCTCGGTCGTCCTCGCGGTCGTATCGTTTTCCATGTTGCGCGATATTGTTCGCAGTTCGGGCACCGGTGACAGCAAGCCATCCCGCAAAATCGTGGACTTTCTTACACGCTTTCGCATCCCTCCCATCATCCATTTTCCTGTCGCGGACGTGCGGGTATCGTTGTGGGTGGTGCTCATTTGCGGTCTTGCGACAGGCTACTTGGCGGGCACCATCGGCGTGGGCGGATTCATCGGTGTTCCGGCCATGATCTACGTATTTGGGGTTCCCGCGGCCGTGGCGGCGGGCTCGGAGCTATATCTCGCGGTGTTCATGGGAGCCTTCGGCGCTCTCAGCTACGGCTTCGCCGGTATGGTCGACCTGCGCCTCACGCTCCTTCTGTATCTCGGTTCGCTCGTGGGGGTGCAGATTGGCGCTTATGGCACCAAAGTCGTGAAAGAGTCGATCATCCGATTGGCTACCGCATGCATCATCGCGCTATGCGTCCTCAGCCGAGCCATTGCCATTCCGGTGTATCTACGCCAACTCGGTTATATTAACTACGATTCAGCTTGGGATGGAACCTTCCAGATGATCAGCAAGACGATGCTATACGTGAGTGGCATCAGCGGTGCGCTCATCATCCTCGTCTTCGTTTTTCGAGCCTATTTTCAGCGTAGAAGGCTTCGTGCCTCCATCGTATCCGCAGGTCCCAGCAGGGTGTCGGAGGCCCGAACGTGAGAAAGGAAAGGTTGACTCATGCAAAGCGCTCTTCGGATTCTCGTGGTGGACGATGAGGTTATCGCCTGCAAGCGCCTTAAGCTCTCGCTGTCGAGCAACGAGTATACGGTCGAGTGTGTGCCTGGCGGGGCCGAAGCGGTCCAGCGGCTCGAATCCGAGAGCTTCGACATCGTCGTGACGGATATTTGCATGGATCAGGTTGATGGCATTGCCGTGCTCGACGCGGTCAGCCGTCTGCATCCCCAGTCGAAAACCATTGTGATTACGGGCTACGCGAGTGTCGAAGTCGCCCGGGAGGCGTTGGCCAAAGGAGCGTTCGACTTTATCGCAAAACCGTTTCAACCCAAGGACCTCCGTGTCATCATCGACAAAGCAGCCAAGGAGATTCGTCGCGTACGGCCCAAGGATCGTGCCGACGGCTCCAGCGGCAACTAGGTCAGCCAAGGGTCAGACGGCCCGGTGGGAGCGAATGTGGCAGTCGAAACGCCAAATCGAGCGAGTGAGGAATCAGCCAGCCTGAGCGGCGTGCTTACGGATCCGGGGTGGAATGGACGGGCCGAGTATGAAGTCGCCGCGGATGAAGCCTTGCGACGTAGACCCACGCTGACCGTCCGCAATCGCCTGATGCTCATGCTTTCTCTTTTTTTCCTGCTGAGCCTGGCGGTCACGATCTGGTCCATTCATACGCTTTCGACCGTCCGCGACAGCATCTTATTTTTGGAAGTCGCCGATGATTACACGAGCGAAATCCAGCAAGCGCGTCGGTATGAGAAAAACTACCTGCTCTACGATACGAATTTGACGGATGCTTTGCAGCACGCCAGTGCGGCGCAGAGGCTCGCCCGCGACAACGATGGCAAAATCCGCAAGGTGATGGGAACGCAGGCCGTGGCCGCGATGCATCAACATCTCGACGAATATCACAGCTTGATGGTTCGCATCGGGGATACGAAAACGCCGGGAACGCGCGCGGATCTCGAGGCCCAGATTCGCTATCACGGCAACGAAGCCGGTGAATTCGCCAAACGGTTCGTGACGACGGAACGCGCGAAGGTCGAAGCGCGATTATCTCTTGCGCAGCGTGTTTTGTTTGCTTCCATCGGCGGCGTTTTGCTTCTCACGGTGCTCGTGGCGAATTTTTTCGCCAGGCGTATCACGAGCACCCTTCGTCGCTTCGCCGAGCATACGAACCGCATTGGCCACGGCGATTTTACGCCGATCATGCCGATGCGTAAGTACCGCGACGAATTCACGCTGCTGGCGGTGGCTATCAACCGCATGGTGCAAGAACTCGACCGTCGTCATCAAATCCTTATTGAATCTCATAAGTTACGTGCTCTCGGCACCTTGGTCGCGGGGGTGGCTCATGAATTGAACAACCCGCTGAACAACATGATGCTCACGGCGGCCATTCTCAAAGAGCAATACGATGAGCTTTCCGATGAGGACAAGCTCGAGATGGTCGACGATCTCATCGGTCAGACCGAGCGTTCGCGAAAAATCGTGCGTAATCTCCTGGACTTCGCGCGCGAGAGCGAAACCAAGCTCGAAGCGCTGGATCTCGCTGAAATCGTTGATGAAACCGCTCACTTGCTCGGTAACCAACTCAAGGTCAAGAAGGTCAAGCTCTCCGTGGTGGTTCCGCAAGGAGTTCCGCCCGTGCATGGTGATCAGCAGCTTCTCAACGAGGTGCTCATGAACTTGATCATCAATGCCCTTCACGTGGTTGCCGAAGGAGGCGAGATCAAAATCGTGGTGGATCCGGAGCGCGAGGATGGGTTCGTGGCGTTGGACGTCATCGACAACGGTCCGGGCATTCCGAATCACATCATTGGGCGCATATTCGACCCATTTTTTACCACCAAGCCCAAAGGCACGGGCACGGGGCTTGGGCTATCCGTGGCGCGGGGTATCGTGCAAAAACTTGGGGGTTCCTTGACGGTGGCGAGTTCACCAGGGCACGGTGCCACGTTTTCGATTCTGCTGCCGGTTACCGGGATTCCTTCGGATATCTCGTCGCGAACGTAATCCAAGGGGCATGTTTCGCGGGCTCCTTGCATGGAGGAAAGGAAATTCGTCATGTCGAGCATCTTGGTTTCGAGTCAGAGCTACGCGGGGGGCCCCGAGATCGCTCGAAGGATCGCGGAAAAACTCGGGTATCGGTTTTGGAGCGAACGGCAACTCATCGATGAGGTGGCAAAATCCCGTGCCATCGTGCCGACGGACCTACGAAAAGCCCTCGAGCATCCACCCTCGCTGTTTGGGCTATCCGACGTGGTTCGACGCACGCTGGTGGCGCATCTGCAAGCGGTGCTCGCGGCGCATTTGCTCGACGACAGCCTGGTATTTCACGTTCCTTATGCGCATGGATTGATTCCGGGCGTCTCGCACATCCTGCGTGTGCGTTTGGTGGCTGGCTGGGCATCGCGCGTGGCGATGGCGGAGAAAATTGAGGAAATTCCGCTAAAGAAGGCAGAAAAGCGGGTCGCCCATGACGATGCCGCGCGAAATAGCGTTTCGGAACTGTTGTTCGGATTCACCGACGACGACGAGCGGTACGACATGGTGGTGGATCTCGATGGTCGGCAAGAAGATGCCGTGATCGAGGAAGTGGTGGGGGCGATGCAGAGCCATGCGTACGACGCGATGACGTATTCGATGCAGCGATTACGGGATGTGGAACTAGGATTCCGTGTGCGCAGTGCGGTCATCGATCTGGAGCCAAGCGCTCGGGTGGAGGCTGACCATGGGATGGTGGAGATTCGTTGTTGGGCTGGTCCATCGCGCAAAGCCAAGTTGGAAGCGGAGGTTGCCAAACGAGTGGGCGGGCTATCCGGGGTGCAGGGCGTGGAAGTGCGCGTATTCGATGATTCGCTGCGAAGGGGCTGGGCATGAGACAGCAGGAGGTGTGAGATGGCAGACAACGTGCAGGTCCTCGTGCTCGACGACGAACCTTTGGTGGGCAAGCGACTCAAGTCGGTGCTCGTCAAAATGAGGTGCGACGTCGAAGCTTTCGACGACCCGATGGCTGCGCTGGCGCGTATCGATGAGAAGGAATTCGATATCGTGATCACGGATGTGGTGATGGGGGAGGTGGATGGCATTCAGGTGCTCGAGCGGGTGCGCGGGCGGAATCCGCGAGCCAAAGTGATTATCATGAGCGCGTATGCGATGATGGCGATGGCGCGAAAAGCCATGGAACGAGGGGCGTACGATTTCATCGCCAAGCCTTTTGTGCCAGAAGAAATGAGAGTGATTGTGGCGAAGGCAGCGCGGGATCTAGGGTTCGATTTTTCCTGAAATTCGCGCCGTATGCGCTCCTATTTCCCCGCGGTCCGTCAAAAACACCCTCGAATTGGCGTGTGACTGGAGTTCCCGTGTGGATCGGATTAGAGTCGAGCCATGAGAGCGCTTCTATTGCCCTTGATGGCTTGTGTGTTGGGTTGTGGGTCAGCGCCAACGACACCACCAGCATCAGCACCTGCCGCGCGGAATGACCCCGCGGCTTTTCGAGAGCCACCGCAACCGCCGATTTCCGAACCAGAGCCTACCCAACCGGAGCCTTCTCATCAATCCGCCCCTGAACCATCCACCGAAACGGCGGTTCCCTCGGCTGCACCGTTACCGGCGGATACGACGGTTTTGGTCGTAGGTTCTTCCACGGCCGCGGCCTTGGGCCATGATCTCAAACGCGAATTGGGGGCACGGGGGGTCCGGTGTATCCTGCGCAACAAAGATGCCTCCTACATCCCTGAATGGGCGGGAGACCGCTTGCGCCTGCGCGATTATATTCGGGAATACAACCCGGACCTGGTCATCGTCTCGTTGGGGGGGAATGAGGTGGCCATGCCCGACCCGAGCGTTCGAGCGGAGCCTATTCGAAAAATTGTGGAAATCATTGGAAATCGTCCATGCGTGTGGGTTGGCACGCCGCGATGGAAAGGGCTCCCTCACACGGGTATTCTCGATGTGATTCAGCAGAATATCGCGCCCTGCCTTTTTGTGGACAGCGACTTGATTGCGCCCAATCTCATCCCCTGGGTGGATGGGATCCATCCGACCATCCCGGAGCGTCGGCGTTGGGCTCGACGCATGCTTCAATGGCTCGAGTATAACCGAGATCCCGGTGGAGAGCGTCCTTGGGATTTCAAGAAAACGCCAATCATTCCTCCAGAGCCATGAAGGGGATGGCGCGCGTGGGGCCTTATAGAATACGAGGGGAATGGCTTGGGGTTGTGATGATGGTGGGGTTGGGGTGTACGAATCCGCCACCTCGCCGCATTTCGCTGGATCCCCCCTTGTCCGTAGCGCCAATATCCCAGGGTTCAGCGCCTTTGCCGGCGGTTTCCTCCCAGGGGATACCCGACGTTGCGGAGCCAAGGAGCCAAACGCCGCCGGAACTGGACCCCAGACCCGCCGAGCCATTCCTGACCCCGGAAATCCACCAGCTTCGACGTCTGGCGCAGGATCGCATCCTGGGAAAGCAGTCACCGCCAGGGCCACAGGCAATGCCTTATGGTCCCGCGCCGACGGCCGATGCATCCGTTGGTAGCGACGCTGGTGTTGTTACCCAGGATCCAACCTATTTCGGGCAGTATGTCCCGGTGGAAAACGAAGCCGCCCTGGAATCCTTTCATCGAGCGTTGGGTCGTCTTGCGACAGCGCGGCGGGACAAGAAAGACACAAAAAAAGTGCGAATGTTGGCTTATGGGGCTTCGCATACCCAGGCGGATGTTTATACGGGATACCTTCGGAGATACTTGCAAAGTCGTTTTGGAGACGGGGGCCAAGGATTCGTATTGCTTGGGAAAGTGAATTCTTGGCATCGAATGCTGGACACGAAAATGGAGAATCAATCCCTTGGTTATCGGCATGCCCATTATAAAAACGATGTCGAAAACGAGCCCCTTGGGCTGTTCGGAGCCGCTTTCGTCGGAACGACGAAAAACGCCTATGGGGAAATCATTGTATCCCATGATTCTCCGAATACTCGCTTTGAATTGCATTATTATCGACAGCCCAAAGGAGGAGATGTCGAGATCATGGTCGATGGGCAGGTCGTGGCGACCGTTCCCACCGAATCGGAGACGGAGGAACCCGCTTATTACGGTTTTGAGGCAACGGCAGGGGCGCATGCCATCCGCGTTCGTCTTGTCGGTAACGGTTCGGTACGACTCTTTGGTATCACCGCGGAGACGGATTCGCCAGGGGTGGTGGTGGACACGTTGGGGATAGGGGGGACGCGAATGCCCAGCGCGCTGCGGTGGAGCGAATCGGTTTGGGCCGACGCCATCCGTCGACGGGACCCTGTGCTGGTGACGTTTGCCTATGGCACCAACGAAGCTGGCAATACGGCGATGGCCATAGCGCCCTACGAACAGCGGGTGCGTGAGGTGCTCGCTCGCTTGCGAAGGGCTGCGCCGCAAACGAGTTGTGTGCTGATGGCGCCTTTCGACTTTCCTTTGGTTCACGACGATACCCTCGTCCGTCGTCCGGTGTTGGAAAGGATCGTGCAGGCGCAGCGCAGGATTGCCAAGGATATGGGATGCGGGTTTTGGGACGGTTATGCATTCATGGGAGGCGCGGGGTCGATGAAGCGTTGGGCGTCTGCCAATCCACCTCTGGCCTCGGGCGACCATATCCACCTGACAAGGCTGGGATATACCTATGTGGGAATCGCGCTGGCAGACGCGCTGATGCGTCGTTATGACGAAAATCCTCGGTATTGGGCTGAGCTGTCGGCGCAATCCCCCTGATGATGTCGGATGTCGAGGTACACCGGGAGGAAGAAGTCATTGCTCGGTCCGCGGCAGGGTCGGCAAGCCCATCCCAAGAGTGAGACCAGGTTATATAAATCGTTTTATTTTCCATAACTTACGAGCATTCAATCGCCTTGTGTCGCTTCACTTTCGCGGTGGAGCAACCTGGATGGGATGGGTAGGCCAAGTCGTGGAAAGATGGCGGCGGCGGCGTGGGCCGATGAGCTTTTCGTGCTCCGTTTGGCCTTCGCACGTGTCGCCCTTGCGACGAAGATGGTCCCTTAGGGGCCTGACAATGGGTCTTTTGCCTCCTTTTTTGGGTCGTCGGAAGCCTCGAGGGTGGGCAGCGGGCTTCCTGCCATCCGATCGCGATACTGCTGGTAGCCATGGAGGATGGCGTTGGCGACCAGCGAGGCGATATATTCATGCCCCGCGGCGCTGGGATGCCCGAGGTCGGGGGAAATCAAGGGGGGATTGGCCCGGTACCATTTCGCGATCGAGCCATCGCCACCGGTGGCTTCATAGGTATCGAAATAGCCACAGCCATTGCGTTTGGCCACTTCTCGCTGGGCTTTGGACAATTGTTTGGCGAATTTACGAGAGACGACGGTACCTTGTACGGTGCGTTCCCCGCGATCGGTCATGCTCAGCACGAGGCAGGACATGGTGGGTTTTCCTGCTCGATACTTCCTGATGGCCTCTCCGTATTCTTCATAATAAGGTTCCATGGACTCTTTGAGGTCCAGGTGGTTGCGTTTCATATCGTTGCCCCCGAAGAGAAAGACGATTAGGTCCAGGTTCCGATGCCGGACCTGATGGCTGATGTGGGTGGCATCTTGTGTCCGCATCTGTCGGGTGGAGCCGGCAATCATCACCATTCCATCCCAGACCACACCGGGGCCATCGTTTTCGAGAACGACGCCATACAAGCGAACGTCGCCACCGCCGGCGGCGCGTACGCGAAATCGGTGTCCTCCCCGTGGTACGGTAACGGCGTACCAGCCATCTTCCCGGTCTTTTCCACGGGTGTCCACGATGATCGGAGGGTCCTTGTCGACCACGATTTCGACTTTTCCGCCTTTGGTTTGTCGTCCGAACCACAATTCAAAGAACGATACTTCGCTTCCGAACCCTTCTTTCGGTGTTCTCCAGGTCGACATTCCGCCCCCTCCGGAACGAGCGATCAAACCACCATAGCCATAGAAAGGTTCGTTTTTGCTGCATTGTTGTACGATGAAACAGGAATACCAGCCTCCCGCCCGGAGATACTCAATCCCCCGTTGTCGATAGCCGGGATCGTAGCGATCCATGAGATGAAAACCATGCCCCGCATCACCAAAACGCGTTTGAAGACGCCGTCTTATGCCACTGGTGATGCCGTCGATGGCGAGTACCGAGTCCCCCCAATGCCCTGCTCTTGCAATGGCTTTGGGGATCCCAAGATCCGCGAGAGCTAGTTTTTCATAGAAATGGTCGAGAGCCTCCGGAGGTTCGATGCCGAAAGCGGGTTTTTCGATGCGAAGATTGTCGGCATAGGGGGGAAAACGTTCCGCCGCCGGCTCCGTGGGTTCGGTGTGTACGACAGGCAGCGCGGGCGTAAGTACCTCTAACCGCGCGGCAGCCATGGCTTCTTGCTCCGCTTGCAGGATTTTCCCCTCGCCCAACAGTTCTCTGCCCACGATATTCCAAAACGGAACGTATTCACCTCCGGGAACCCAAGGACGCAAAAAATACAAGGTTGGAATCAGGTACGGTACCGCGATGGCGCCGAACAACCCCAACCCAGCCCAAAAAACGCGTATCAACGCGTTTCGCCCGGAGGGGGACTCCGGAGACGATCGGGATTCGGCCGGGGTTTTCGCTTCGTTGGGCATCGTAGGGACTCGATTGGATTCACGGGGGATGGTAATGTCAAGTCCCAACGTCATCGGGACCTGTTGCCGGGACCCTACTGTTCAAAAAGCGAAATAAATATTCGCTCGTGGACCGGCAAGAAGAATACTGAGCAGCCCCGCTATCAAGGCTAGCCCTACGCCAAGCAGGATGGCCGGGGTTTTCGAAATCCACTGTATGGCTGTTCGATTCACCCGCTCAGCAGGGGTATAATGCAGGGCGAAACCGACCAGCAGCAAGAAAAAAATTCCCCATTCCGCCAGGGGACGGGCAAAGGAAAGCGAGGGGATAGCTTCTAACCATGCGGAAAGATTAGGGATTCTGAATAGGCCTTCTCGTACGCCAAGTCCGTCCCATTGGATCAGCTTGAGGGATATTTCGCGGGCGGCATCGAGATCCTCCGCGCGAAAAAAGATTCGGGATAGGATGGAAAAATGGATAGTCAACCCGATATGCAAGGGAAGGGTCCAGCGTCGAGTGTCGGCACGGGGCAGAAGCGCAATCAACAATGCGATGGCGCCACCCAGCAGCGAGAACTGCCAAATATCGGGGATACGGAGAACGAGCCGGCCCAGCAACGCGAGGGCAGCCGTGGTTAGCAGGGTCAACGACCCGATTCGAAGCACACGCGCCATACTCCACGGTGGAAGCTTGCGGCACGCGCGATTGAAAAGCATCGCACCCGCTTGAACACTGGCATATATCACGAAATTCCAGCTTGCTCCGTGCCAGATACCCACGAGAAACATCGTGATGCCAAGATTGATATAGGTCCTCGTTTCCCCCACGCGGCTGCCTCCGAGGGGATAATAAAGATAATCGCGCAGCCAGGTCGATAGGGTCATGTGCCAGCGGCGCCAAAAATCCGCCATATCGATGGCCTGGTACGGTCGATTGAAATTCTCGGGGATGCGAAAATGGAAGAGGCGCGCCACGCCGATGGCGATATCCGAGTAGCCGGAAAAGTCGGCATAGATTTGAAGCGTAAACGCGTAAAGCGCCATAAGGTTTTCCAAAGAGCTATGCGTTGCCGGAGAGGCAAACACCTGATCCGAGAATACGGCGGCGATGAAGTCCCCGAAAACAACCTTTTTGACCACGCCTTTGCTGATTCTCCACAGGGCCTCGTTGACATCATCGACGGTGAGCTTGGGACGATGGTGGAGCTGATGAAGAAATTCGCTGGCGCGAACGATGGGACCCGCCACCAGTTGCGGGAAAAATGCGACAAAAAATGCAAAACGAAGGAAAGAAGGCTCCGCCTTGATCTTTCCTCGGTACACATCGATCGTGTAGCTGAGGGTTTGAAAGGTGTAAAAGCTGATCCCAATGGGAAGCAGGGCATGAACGACGGGCAGGTGAGGAGCCAATCCAAATACGGAACAGATGTCCCGCGCGACCTCGAGCAGAAACCCCGCGTACTTGAAGTATCCGAGCAATCCGAGGTTCGTCAGAATCGCAACGAGCAGCCATGGCTTCCCGGCTCGCCCATCAGGCTCGTCCGGGGGCAGGCGCTTTCTCGCTGCGGCGATTCGTTGTCCGCAAAAAAAATCAACAATGGTGGATAAAATCAGAAGCCCAACGAAATACCATGGTGTTGGCAGAGGCCCGTCGACCGGTTTCGACGATGCCATATAGAAAAAGTAGCTGCTACCGACAATCCAGAGCAAGCGGGCTCGTGGTCGTCCGACCAGTGCCCAGTAGACCGAGAAGGTCACCGCAAAAAACAGCAAAAAATCGAAACTGGCGAAGAGCATTCAGCCATCCATGCGGTCACGCGCCGTAGCGGAATCTTCCTCCTTACCAAGGGGAGTTGGCTCAAAGGCGCGTTGTTTTGTCAGAACCACGGGGCGAGGGACTTTAGCAGAGAATCCCTGGTGGGGGACAGGATAGGTTCGACTCGCTTCGGTTTGGGGTTCCTTATCAGCTTGGCTGCCAGCGTTGGTTCCATTATGGAATATTCTTTCGAAGTTTCATATAGTTACGCATTGTGCGCTCCGTAATCATTCGCACCTACCCTTGTCTTCGATCTCGACGACACGGAATAGCGCGCCGCACGGCTGCGGGTTTTCGCGCGGCTATGGGTCGGGCTGCGGTTCTGGCTGCGGCTCGGATGGAATTGGCTATGCGAACGGCATAGGCGTTGGTTCTTTTCCCTCCTATCATGGGGCTCACGACATAGGAGTAGCATGAACGACTCCCTCTCCGTATTTCCGAAAAATTGCCTCCGGATGGTGGAGTTCGGGTCGTGCTGGACGCGACGCCGGCTGTGGCGCCTGATGCTTTTGTGTTCTGGACTCACTGCGGGTTGGGCATTTTCCTCGTGGGTCGAGGCATCGGAAGGCGTTTTGCGCCCGGATTTGGTGGTGCTTGCCGATCCCGATGGATCGATGGAGCCGGGGGTTCGAAGTACGCTCAGCCTGGCGAGGCTGCTGTACCGATACGACGGCGTGATGGGTGACCTTTCGTTAGCGGATACGGAATCGATCGATGTGGCGCGCATGGCAGGACGTTCAGCGAAGGTGGTGTTCATCGATGCGCCGCTTGCATTTTTTTCCGTGACGTTCGGTCATGAGGTCTTCGGCCATGGGGCAAGAGCACGGGAGCAAGGGTTGACGTCATCGTATCGATTTCACCTTGTGCAGCCATATTCAAGCCTTTTCGGCCAACACGATGAGTTTGCGGGGGAAGCCTATTGGGGCCATCCGAATCAGGTGGATCGAGACATAGCGCTGGTCACGGGGGGAATCGAAGCGGATTATCGCATGGCGTATTGGATCGTCCACGATCTCATGCGATATGGCGGCGCTTCGTACGGTGATCTGTTGATGTATATGGCCGCCCGCGCCAGCTACGCTTCCTCGTTCTTTCAGCCGCAAAAAGCCACGGATGAACGCGATGATGTCCACCAATACGTGGGCTTATTGCAAACGCGATTCAACCGGTGGACGGATACGGAGCGAGATTCCATCGCATCGCGGCTGAGCACGGCTTATGGTTGGAATTGGGTGGATCCCATGATGATTTTTGCGATTCATGGGCTTTTGGTCGATCATCTTGGGCATGGGCGACGTTGGAGCGCGGCTCCCCTTCCTTCCGTGGGCTCCGTGCATTTTCTTCCCTGGACGAGTGTCAACGCAAGTCCTTGGGGGATGGAACATCAACTCGATGTGTTCATGCAACGCGACGGTGTGGTGGTGGATGTTTACGGACGAGTGGGCAGCAGTCGGCTTGCCGCGAGCGCGGGAGGAGGGGTTCGCGTGTCCGGTGCCAAACCGGCGTCCTTTTTGGGATGGAGCGCGCATGTCGATGGTTGGTACCAGCCGGAAACCTTGTTGTCGGAAAGAAATGTTTTCGAGCGCCCGTCGACGATCGGAGGCAATATCGGGACAGAAACGGATTTTTCTCTTGGGTCGAGTGTGGGGCTCGTGCTTTCGGCGGCGTATAAAACGCGGGGGTATCTGCCGGCTCGTCCGTTGGAGCGGGGGTTGTACGGCTATGCGGGGCTTCGGTGGACCCTGCCATGAGCAGGTGTCGGGGGCGAAGCATAGGCTAGCCATTTGGCGAAAGGTCTTCTACAAAGACCTCGACGTAACCCATGAGCAATGCCGACGACAGTTCCATCATTCACCGGGATGTGCATGCGGGGCCGCCTCGAATCGTCGTTGTGGGCTTGCCGATCGTTGGTCTTGTCGTGGCGATATTGCTCGTGCTGTTGGTCGTTTGGTTGTGGGCGACGGCGCGTGCTTTCGTGGTGCCCCAATCTTCCATGGCGCCAACGATTTATGGGGGCGATGAGGTGCGAGCGGATGCTACCGCCTTTGGTTTTCGTCTACCGCTGGTTGGCAGTCTTCGTGCGTCCACCGAACCACGACGGGGGGACGTGATCGCGTTCGAGTGGCCCATGGATCGATCGCTCGTCTATGTCATGCGTGTGGTTGCCGTGGGGGGCGACGAGGTGCAAGTGCTTTCGGATGGGTCGGTGGATTTGGGAGGCAAGCCGTTACGTCGCTGCGCCATGGGCTTGTGGCCGAAAGGCAGAGATCCGAATGGAATTGCGGACGGCCGACAGGCGTTCGTGGAGTGGAATGATGACTGTAACTATGCTATTTTATTAGGAAATGAACCTTCCTCGGGAAATTACTGCGTGGATAAGCCGTGTAAAGTTCCCGCGGGGCAATTATTCGTGCTTGGCGACAATCGTTCTGCCAGTTCCGACAGTCGTCATTGGGGATTCGTGCCGATAGATCACGTGATTGGCAAGGTGCTGGAGCCTCGGGTTCCGGATGATTTGCCGGGATGGAAAGCGTGTCTCGAAGCGCCTATTCCCTAACGGGGAAGGCTTAGCGCACGACGACCCAGGTACCGGTGCCTCGGTCATCGCCGGAGCGGATGGCATGCCATCCTTCGGGCAGCGCAGGTTCGGTCCAAGCGAAGAGCCATTGGGCATCGGCGACGGATAGGTTGATGCAGCCTCCGCTTTTTGGTTCTCCGAAGGCATCGTGCCAATAGGCGCCGTGCAAGGCGAAGGGCAGGTGGAAAAACTGCGTGAAGGGGACTTCGGACAGATAGTAGGTTTTTTTCTCCGGGTCCGGGGACATGGTGCGTGTGAGGTGTTTCCATTCGATGCGAAACGCGCCGGTGGGGCTCGTATTTTTCGCCGGTTTCCCCTGCACGCGCGCATATCCTTTGAGCCCTGGGGAAATCAAGGTGGCGAAGATGGGCTTCGAGCCTTCGTAGGCGACGAGTGTGCCCCAATGGATGGATACATCGATCCATTTTTCGCCTTCGCGCAATTCTAGCCCATCGGGGGGGCGACCCCGAACGACGACGGCATCGCTTTCCCGGATCCATCGTCCTTGTTCGTTGGTTTCGAGATAGCGTTTGCCGCGTTTCCAGCGGGCTTTTCCGGTGAGTTGGACGTGTTCGAGCCGCTTCCAGGTTTCGGCGGTAGCCACGAACGCCCCTTTGGGTGAATCGGCATCTTCCTTGAATTCGGCCCTTGGGGACCATGCGGCGGGGATGGTGGTACCGGAGGCGCTTTCTTGCGCTACCCCTTGTTCTTCCCAACGGTATTTGGTTTTTTCTTGTCCGCGAATGAAGGCCAAAGGCAGGTGGATGCCGTCCGACGAGAGCCGAACACCAGAATAACTCGACGGTTTTTGTATGGACACCTTGTCTTTGGGGACGAGCAGGAGCTGGGGAGTCAGCAGCCAGCTACGGCCTTCCGCGAAAAATTCGTCGGTCCAGGCGATGGAGGAGCGAGCGGGGACGGTGTCGTAGCGGGGGCGAAGATCCGTGGGCGTATGCACGGCTGCCCAGGGGGAAGGGTTGCCATTGGCAAGGAAAGCGGGGGCTGGGCTGGAAGCGGCAAAGATATCGACTCCGCGAAGGGGCGAAGGGGTTGGCACTTCGTCTTCGCTGGCTCCCGCGCGCCGCGCCTCGCGCAATTTTTCGAGTGCAGCAAGATGCTTATCGAGCTTCGGTTCCCATCGTCGCTGCTCACGGGCATCGGGGATGCTTCGATACAGCGGGGCGAATCGTGATTCTCCCCAGGAATAGGGACAAGCCTGATCGCTGAGGTGATGGGCTCGTTTGGCTTGCATCAGAGGATGGGTATCCGGTTCCAGGGTGGTCGTGCCATCGTGACAAAGAAAGCCGTAGGGTTCGACCGCGTACCATCCGCCGCGACAACCGGCCGTGCCAACCGGGGAAGGCTGTCGAAGCGCGACCGTGGAGCCAAGGTCGAGCGTTCCAATCTCAGGGGCTTTGTGGTCTGGGCGGGCGCGAATATAAGCATCTTGCGTGAGCGAGCCGATTCGTGGGACGGGGGAAGGCATGGGTTCGGCAGGGGGGGAGGGATGAACACGAGCGGAGGCTGAGGTTACGGGGGAGGATGCCAAAGGTTGGCTCGACACCAAAGGCGGTGTGGCAGGACTTTCTGAAGGAACGGAGGGGTCGGCGCATCCCGCGGCCCACGCGGAGATGCTGACAATAAGGGCAATCCATCGTGCAACCATCGTGGCCGGACCATGGGGGAAGTGGAGGGGAAGGGCCAAGTTCCGTTGCCGGCATCATCGTCCGTTGGCATCAGGAATTGGGCGTTGGATCGAGGGGGCGGGGGGGGCAGGAGGGAAAAATCGTCGCTGGCTCGAGATAAAAAAACGTAACTCAGTGGCGAGGTACTAATTCCTCTCGTAGGCTATTCTTTGCGATGAAAACCTGGACGCCCTTTCTGTTCACCCTGTTGATTTCCTCTTCTGCCTTCGCGGTGACGCAGCCGAATGGAAAGACCATTCCGGTGCAGAGCGTGTATTGTGATGGTGGAAAAACCGCGGGGCTCGCGGCGGTATTCGCGTGTATTTGTGAGCAGCCGGGGGTCTGCAACATCGGCGACCCATGTCCGGGCAACCAGGATCCGAACAGTTGTGACAAGGGTCAGAAGGGAACCTGTGAAACGACACTTTGGCATAATTGGAACGAGGATCCTTGTATTCCGAAGAATCTGTCGGGGCTCGATCCGGTAGCTGACGCGGACATTCAGCCCGAGACGTTTCGTCCTGTCTGTCCGATGCAGTTTCGGATTGAGAGCCGTGGAACCGCGATGTTTCGCGACATTTTTGGTTGGTATAACGTGACGGGGAGCAAGCCGAGCCTTGATGATTTGCACGTGATGCTCGACTGCAATACGGCTGCGGGCAAGACGGTCGAGCTTGATTTGCAGAGTGAGCCGGCGTACCTCGGGGGCGAGGTGGGATTTTTCCTTGCCACGCCGCAAGACCCCAACCACGGTCCGACTTGTGCGAATGGCGATTGCTGCGCCACCTTGGATCGGATCAAAAAAGGGGAGGGGTTCGTGTACTATTCCGAGCCGAAGTACAATCCCGACACGGCCGGCCAGATCCATCTTCTCATCTACGATAGCCGCATTTCCGATTATAAGTTCTATTTCGCCTGGGAAGATATCTACGGGGGGGACAACGACGACTTCACCGACCTGGTGACGAGTGTGTCTGGGATCCAGTGCAGTGGTGGAGGTTTGCCCTGCGATACCGGCAAGCCAGGGATTTGTTCTTATGGCATCACGGAATGTGATTCGAGCGGTGCGATTGTATGCAAACAAGTATTCGCGCCTTCCGCGGAGACCTGCGACGCCATCGACAACGATTGTGATGGACGCGCAGACAACGACGCCACGTGTTCCGGTGATCGAATTTGCCACCAAGGACGGTGTGTGAAGAGCTGTTCGAGCGGTGAATTTCCGTGTCAGGGGGCCTATCAGCAATGTGATTACACCTCGGGACTTTGTGTTCCTTCCGATTGTGTCGGGGTGAGTTGCGATGCGGACAAGGTATGTCGGGCAGGCAAGTGTGTTGCGCCTTGTGAGGGGGTGGTTTGTCCTTGGGGGCAGAGCTGTATTGGGGATGTGTGTCTCGATTTATGTGAAGGCGTGAGCTGTGCGCCGGGCCAGGTATGCCGGGGCGGAGCTTGTTTCGATGGATGTGGGCAATGCAGCGGGGCGACCTGTGAAGCGCCCCTTCGTTGCGATACGGCAAGTGGTGAGTGTTTCGATCCTTCTTGCGCTTCGCCATGTCCGGCGGGACAGCATTGTGAATCGGGGGACTGTGTGAGCAATTGCAAGGATGCGGTCTGTCCGGGTGGTGCGTCTTGTGTGGACGGCAGGTGTCAGGGAACCGATGCTTCGGGCTCGACGGATGGTGGATTCGATCCGGGAGACACGGGCGGCAATCCGTTGCAAGATGGGGGTGTGGAGCAGGAAGGGGGAGATAACAGCGGTTCGAGCCTGTATTCGAAAGGTGAAAGTTCGGGGTGTGGCTGTCGTGTGGCGGGATCGGTGTCCTCCACGTTGGGCCTGATGAATCTGCTGTGGTTCGGACTCTGGCTGGTTCGTCGCAGACGATGACTCCTCGCGCCGTTTTGCCTTGATCAACACCATGCTTTGCTTTCGGATTCATTCGGCTAGCTGAAGCCTGGCTCGTGTGATTCCATAGTCTTTCGACCAATCGTCATTGCAAGGAGTCGTCGTGATACGCAAGCGTCCGTTGCTCGTCGTGGGGATTGCCTCGTTCCAATTGGCCTGCGGAGCGCATGAATCAGGGCTCGATCCCGTGGCTACACAACCAGCGAAGGATGCGGCCGTGGTCGATGTGCAGGAGGATGTGCAGGAGTCAATGGACGCCAAAGAGGCGGGGCAGACGGATGTGGCCCAAGAGGAGGATACGCCGAAAAAACAAGATCGAGGGGATCCGGAGCAATTTCCTTCCTCCTGTCTCGACACATGTCAGCAAGCGTGTGCTTCGCTCCACGATTGTGGCGGTGACTCGAGCGTGTATCCGTTGGACGAACTCGAGTGTGTCGAGCGTTGTGCGATGGCGATGAGTTCTCCTTACGATTTATGGGACGATGTCTCGGGGCATTTTCGCTGTTGTGCTTCGCAAGATGCGTGTTTCGACGTGGCCACCTGTGGTGGATGGTTAGCGCATCCGGCACCAGGGTCATCGTGTGAGAAGCTCTGTGATTGCCTGGGCCAATACATGACGGTTCCCTCGTGGCCGGCGGACGTGCAGCCGCCACAAGGGTATCGTTTTGCGAGCAACGCGATGGCGATGGAAGGAAGCGTGCCGCATGCCATTTCCGCTTATCCTGGCGTCGAGATCATCGGGCGAGGTCGGGTAACGACGCTTCGTTTTTCTTTTCCCATTCAGGAGCATCGTCTTCGCGCTCTTGCGGGTGGTGCGCGTTCGTTGCCGACATTTTACGATGGGGCGGGACGGTTGGCAGTGGCGATGGGGGATATCTTCATCGAATTAGGCGATATGTCGCAAGTCGGCGTCCTTCGGGCCCGTGCGAAATCGGCTCATTTTTCCCCGCCGGAAGCGGTTTCCTTTGGGCGAAATCTATTTCGTATCGCGAGTGCGGATCCGTGGAAAAGCTTGCGAGCTTTGCCGCACCTTCGTTCGATTCCGAAAGCGCGGGTCGAACTCGACATGCTTCGGTACTACAAAACGCATCATATACCGAATGATCCGCTCTTTTTGGACCAGTGGCATTTGCGCAATACGGGGCAACACGAATCGATATCGGGGGTCGATGGTCGTGTGACGGAAGCGTGGGATACGACGATGGGAACGCCGGAAGTGGTGATTGCGATCAACGATGATGGGGTGGATGTCACGCATCCGGATCTTGCCGCTTCCTGTTTGGAACCCTTGAATTTTCCATCGGATTGGCAAGAGCAGATGACCGATCCGTTGTCGGGATTTGGCGCGCATGGAACGTCGGTCGCGGGAGTGGCTGCATCGATTGCGGACAATGGGCAAGGGGGGGCGGGGGTATGTCCGAGGTGCCGCATCATGCCGCATCTGGTTGGCGAAAAGGTGGGGCCGACGGGCTTGAGCATGACGGATCAAGGGATTGCCAATGGTTTCGTTCAGATGGTCGATGAGGGGGCCTGGGTGATCAACAATAGCTGGGGACCTGGGGGAGGAGACCCGAATTTCGCGGCCGTTTCTTTCCCGATTCCTGCTGCATCGTCGGTGGTCAAAGCGGCGTTTACGTATGCGGAAACGCATGGTCGCAACGGCAAAGGAACGGTGGTGGTATTTGCGGCGGGCAATGAAAACGAGATGGTTTCTGCTTATGGCAAAGAGCCGACGATGGTGACCGTGGCGGCCGTGGACGATCAGGGATTGAAAGCGTATTACAGCAATCGAGGTCCGCAAGTGCTGGTGGCGGCGCCTTCCAACGGGGGCATCCGCGGCATCGTCACGACGTCGGCGGGTTCGCAATACACGGATTCTTTTGGGGGAACGTCATCGGCCAGTCCCTTCGTTGCGGGAGTCGCGGGGCTCATTCTTTCCGCGAACCCCGATCTGACCGCGGCGCAAGTACGCGATATTCTTGCGCAATCTGCGACCAAGGTCGATCCGGTGTGGGGTGATTACGACGAGAACGGTCATTCCCCTTACTACGGATATGGGCTGGTGAATGCGGCGGTGGCGGTGCGTCTTGCTTCGGGAAGTTGTACCGATCCGGCCGATTGTCCGGCGCCCTCGGATGATTGCGGAACGAATTGTAGCAAAGCCGCCTGCGATGCTTGTCGAACGACGGCGGATTGTGAGCAAGGGCTCGTCTGTCAGGCCCTTCCTCCGCTGGGACGGTCCGTGTGTGTGGCAGGCGAGGCTGCGGGGTGCCCTGCGGGAACGAGTGCGCATCGGGGCTACTGCATTCCCACGCGAAGCAGTTGTGGACTATGTGCTGCCTCGGAGACTTGCAATGGTCGAGATGACGATTGCAACGGACAGGTGGATGAAAACCTGGATTGCACGGGTGTGCGGGTGCTTCAGTGTCCTTTGGCCGATGAAGGGTGCTCGGCCTCCGAGGCTTGTGCGGCAACTGTCTGTGTTCCCTCGTGTCAAACGGATGCGGATTGCGGCGAAGATGCCAATTGCAGAATCGTCAAGGATCGGTATGGGAAGGCGAACAGTCTGGTGAAGGGATGTGCGAAATCCTTGGTGGGCACATGCAAGTCCGGTTGTGACATTCTTGCATCGACGATGACGGATGATCAGATCGAGGATTTCGTTTCCTGCATGAAGGATGGCAAAACCTCATGTATGGCCGCGTTTGGGTGCGCATCGAAACTGCCGATCAAGATGTGAAAAATGGCTTTGTCGGAGGGTGTAGATGCCAGCGATCGCAAGAGCCTTCGCAGGGGATAGCGTCGTTCGTGCGAAGGCTTCTGCGGTGAAACGTCAGCGTGATGGGTAAGGGGAATCAATCGTGTAGATCGGGGGGCCCACCGGTCTGTTCCATATAAGCACCCATGGCATCATCGAGATGCTTGGGAATGGGTATTTCATCAAGTAAGTTAGTGGTTTGTGGGTTGGGATCGTCGCGACGTTCCAATCTCATTTGGTTGGTATGTCGAAAGAAAAGCAGTTTGTGTTGATCGTCATAGGCGGATGTGAGATCGAACCAAGGTTCTCCGTTGACTTTGAACCGCCAGGTATCGCTGTGTAAAACCCGATGCTTGTGTTTTCCGGTGAGGACCTCACGCAGGTCGACGCCATCCATGCCCGCGGCGCCTCGCACGCCGCATAGTCGCAGGATGGTTGCGGGGATATCGATCAGGCTGACGAGAGCATCGCTATTCCCTGGTGAAACGCCAGGAATTTTCGCGATCAACGGGATATGGGTGGTGAGTTCATGCAACCCGGAACCATGCACGCGACGGGTACTGGTCAGGTATTCGCCGTGGTCGGAGGTGACGAAAACGGCAAGGGGGCGTTGTTTTCCGATGGCATCGAGTTCTTCGAGCAAGGGGCTAAGTGCATGATCCGCAAAGAGGATTTCGTGATCGTACAAGTCCGTGACCGAGGAGCCGAAGGACTGAACTTCGTTGTGTTTGGTACTGGGGTCATGGGGTCCGAAGTAATGGATCCAGAGCATGAACGGTTTGTCTGGTGGTCGGCTGCGCAGTGCTGCGAGGGCGAGTTCCGTATTGCCCACGTCGTTTCGTTTTTCTTTGGGCAAGGAATCCACATGACGAAATACGGAGAATCCCTTATGAACGCCGGATTTTTCGCTTAGAAACTCGGAGTAACCATCGTCCAAGGAGGCGATGGTATGGTAGCCGGCGGATTGCAATCGTTGTGAAATGGGCGGCCGCGGCTCTTCGAGGGGAAGGCCAAACATGAGTCGAAGGGTTTCGGTTCTCTGAAGTTGGTCGTATTCGTGGGTGCGAAGCAGGCGGTAGCGATTCGTTTCGGCCACACGAGTCCAGCGTAAACGTCGGGCGTACACGCCACGCAGCAAGCTTGGGATGGCGAGGGCCGTCCATGTCGCCGTGGTGTAGGCCCGATGAAAGACCACGGCGTTTTCAGCGAACCGTTTCAGGTTGGGGGTGGTGTCTCGTTCGTATCCATACACGCTCATGTGGTCATGAACGACAGCATCGAGGGTGATGAGCACGATGCTGGGCGCGGGGCCATCAAGAGTTGGGATGGGTTCATCCTCGTCGGAGGGAAGTTGGGTGATTCGGTCTCCATATCGGCAGTTGTCGTCGATGCCGTTGTCTGGAATCTCGGCGGCGCCGGGGTTTGCGGAAGCAAGCCAGGGTTCACAATCGCCTCCGCCGAGCAGGCTCGAGTAGCCATCGCGATCCACATCGGTGAGATTGCGGTGGAAAGCGATGGCCAATGCGGGGAAGGGACGATGAAGAATACGGTCCGTGGTGGGAGAGTCGGCATCTCGCACGAGGACGTAGGGGAGCAGGGCGAGGATGATTGATAGGGAGAGAAGTGTGAGACGAATGCGGGGCGGCATACGCGGGATGGGGCCGATACTGACGATGACGGCAGCGATGGCCCAGAGACTGACGAGTTGCAGAGCGAGATGGGCGGAAGGGTAGAGTTGTTCGAAAAGGTTGCGATCGGCCCAGATCATGGCACCGGAAGCGGATAGAAAAAGGATGGCGAGGATCCAGCGAAAGAAGGGTCGTGAAGCCAGCCAACCGTGGGGAAAGCGTGGGGTGGGTTGAGCAGCGGCGAAGGTGCCTCCGAGAGCCAATCCCGCGCACGATGTGGCGACGAGTGCATCGATGGCGAGTTGTCGGTAGGGGCCATGGAGTCGAGCCAAGATGCCCAGTTCGCGTGTGAGCCAAAAGGAGCAGGCCAATCCTGGAAGCAGCCAAAAAATACGGGAAATCCAGGGGGGAAGCTTGAAAAGGGCATACGACATCCCATCGATCATGCTGCCGAAGATGGCGCCCATGCCCAATCCGAGTCCCGCGGCGGCGATGACCGACGCGATCGGAGGCGATTGCCCCAACAGAATATCGACGATGGAAGCGAAGCTAAAAACCCAAGCCAAGGCGATGCGCCAAGGAATGCGACGAGGGTGAGTTGGCGCGGCGATGACGCGATGACGAACGAAAGAAACGATGCGTGAAAACGCGGAACGAAGGAGGGAGAGAGCCATTTCGCTTCTGGATTGGACGTATTTGAATACCTCTTGCAGCCGAAATGCGCAACGAACGAAGGAACATCATGGGAGTGACGACGAGTCCGCGGGTGCGGGCACGATGTGGAAAGCCTGAAGGCGATCGACAGGTATGTTCATCGTCCCACGCTCCATGAGTCATCATGACCATGGTTTCTCACGCAAAGCCGCGTGCCCATGGCTCGACGTCGTGGCGGAATCAGGCTAGACACGCGGACGCGAACATGATGAATGCCTCGCACGATGTCCTGGCGTGAGTCACAACCTACTTTGGAATCAGCATGGAATCGACGAAGCCTCTCGACGGACAACTGGAAGGGCAGCTTGGTGGTGACACGATGGAGCGTCCGTCGGCGGATAAAGAAGGGGTATCGCTTGTCATTCCCGCCCACAATGAGCGAAATGGCGCGCCGCCGGTGATGAAGGAAACGCTTGAACTCCTCCATCGCGAGTTGGATGGCAAGGTTCCTTTCGAGGTGATCGTGGTGGATGATGGCTCGACCGACGATACGTTCGAGGTGCTACGTCCTTTCGAGGCGCAGGGCATTCAAGTCGTTCGTCATCGTCGCAACAAGGGTTATGGGGCGGCGATCAAGACGGGGATTCGTCATGCTCGTTTCGATTGGATCATGATCACGGATGCGGACGGCACGTATCCTGCCGAGCATATTCCTGAGCTTTTGGCGGCAAGAGAGCCGGAGAGTATGGTGGTGGGGGCACGCATTGGAGAGCATACGTATGTGCCGTGGCTTCGACGTCCTCCCAAGTGGGTGCTTCGCAAGCTTGCGGAACTGCTCAGCGGTCATGAGATTCCCGATTTGAACAGTGGTCTTCGCGTATTTCGTCGGGAGGCCGCGAACCGCTTCCGAGCCATCTTGCCGGACAAGTTTTCGTATACGACTACGATCACGCTTGCGATGTTTGCCGCGGGCTATCAAGTCACCTTTTTGCCGATCAACTACCGAAAGCGGGAGGGGCGATCGAAGATCCGCCCGATAGCGGACACGCTCGGGTTTCTCAAACTCATCATTCGCACGGTTCTATTTTTCGATCCGTTGCGAATCTTTTTGCCGCTTGCTCTCGTGTTTTTCCTATCGTCGGTAGGGGTTGGCGTGGGAGGTTATTTGTGGACGGAGCGGGTGATGGATGTGACCACGGTGCTGCTCATGGTGACGGGGATTCAGATGCTCGTCTTGGGCATGATCGCGGATATGTTGAATCGTCGCATGTCATGAGCGAAGGCGCCTCCTTTCCCCGAAAAATTCTCGACTGGCGCCTGGTGCCGTTGTTGTTGGTCACCGCGATTATTTTGTGGTTATTGCTTCACCATATTGCCGGAGTGGATGCGTTTGCGAAGGCTGTATCCGGGGCTCGTTGGGGCCTGGTATGGGCGGCGGTTGGGGTATTCGTGGTCGACCTGGTTTTGTCGATCGTGCGTTGGCAGATCATTTTATGGGCGATGTCCAAGCGGGTTGGGTTCTTTCGTTGCGCGCATGCGGTGTTGGCGACGTGGCCTTTGGCGGTGATCATTCCGGCGCGAGCGGGGGATGTTTTGCGAGCGGGAGTCATTCGAAAGCAGGTGCCGTTTCTCGAGGGAGCGGGCAGCGTAGTGGCTGAAAAAGTGTTAGATATCCAGAGCTTATGCTTGCTTTCGATGATTGGTTCCGTGCTCTACGGACGTACTTCGTGGACGGCGATTGCTGCTGGGGTGCTCGTAACGGAGTGGCTGACCATTGTGTTGCTTTTGCGGTATGGCGAGTCGATCGACAGGACGCCGCTTTCTCGGTTTGCGCCGAAAGTGCAGCGTCTTCTCGTGGCTCTGCGCGCGCTCCTTCGTTCTCCGCGGCACCTTTTGGGTGTCATGGCAAGTTCTCTTGCCGCGTGGGTGATGGCGAGCACGATGGTTCATTTGTTGCTGTTGGCTACGGGGTTCGAGCTTCCTTACGGGGTGACGCTGTCGTTGTGGCCGCTGGCCATTTTCGTGGGAATGCTTCCGATCACGGTGGCTGGCATGGGAACGCGGGATGCGGCGTTTTTGCTTGCCGTGCGAGCGAGTGTGGGCACGGTCGTACGCGACGAGTCCGTGGTGGCCGCAACCCTTGGATATTCTCTCATCGCCACATGGTTGCTCGTGATCGTGGGGTTACCTTTTGCTCTTCGTTTGACATTTTCTCTGACACAATCTCGTGAGAGGAATCACCATGCATGATCGCTTTGCCCAGCCTGCGCCGGGACACCGTGATTGGTATGCCTTTGAAGCGATGCGTTCGCTTCCTCATCTGCTTACCCTGGTGGATCGCAATCCGTTGTCGCCGACCTTTGGTTGTTTCGACCGTGAGTATTGGCATTATCGGACGGTCGACTTTCCGTGCGGGATGAGCCAGGAGATGTGTTTGCCGCTGGCGTTGGCGTGGGCGCATGCGTTTCCCGGCAATCCGTATCATCGAAATGAGCGTCTTCGGGAGCTTGCGATCGCGGGCATCGAATTCGCCAAGAAGTCATCGCATTCGGATGGCTCTTGCGATGATTATTTTCCGTATGAACAGGCGCTTGGGGCGCTTGTGTTCTCGACCTGGGCGATGGCGGAGACGTATCGGATCCTGGCCCCGGATCGTCCTGATTTACTGGATTTTTTGCGCCTTCGGGGAGATTGGCTGCGCGAGCATAACGAGACGGGTCAGCTCGCGAACCATCAAGCTTACGCGGCGCTTGCGCTTCGGGCCGTGTTCGAGATCACCGGTGACGCGGTTTATGAGCAAGCGTCGAAGCAATTTCAACAGCTTGCGTTATCCTGGCAAAATGAAGAAGGGTGGTTTCAAGAATACGAGGGTGCGGATCCGGGATATCACACCACGACGATCACGTTGTTGGCGAAGCTATATCGAAAAACGGGGGATGAATCGCTGAAGGAGCCCTTGCTCCGAGCCATCGAGTTTGCAGCTCATTTCATGCATCCGGATGGATCGTATGCGGGGGAGTACGGCAGCCGGAATACCTATCACTTTTATTCGCACGGTTTTGAACTCATGGCACCGTATTCGGATACTGCCGCGCGGATCGCGCAAACGTATCTGCAGCGATCCTTGCCGGAGCGTCGTCGCTACTTCAACGACGATGATCGGATGTGCGCGCACTACGTTTACGATTGGATGCTGTCGTGGCTGGATTATCATCCGGAGCGAAAGGGATTGCTCGAGGAGCATCGCGAGCCGTTTACGCGATGGTTTCCGCAAGCCAAGCTATTGGTGAAGAAAACACCGCGATACTATGCTGTCGTATCGATGGCGAAAGGGGGAGTGATCAAGGTATTCGACGAGCATGGGCCGCTGATGAGTGATACGGGAGTGATGGTGCAAGTCGATGGACAACGAGTGCTCGTGAGCCATCTGGTGGGGCGATATGGGCAGGCCGTGGATGTGGAACGGGGGTTGTTATCGGTGTCTGGAAACATGGCTTGGCGAAAACACAAGGTATCGTCGCCGGCCAAACAGATCGCGTTTCGCTCGGTGAATATGACGGTGGGGCGGCTGAGTGCCAACGCGCTTCGGGCGACGCTGCAGAAGGTTCTCATTACGGGAAAACCGTGGTCTGACGCGCGTTTTCATCGCACGATCGAGCTGTTGGAAGACGATGTGGTGGTGCGAGACACGATTGATTTGGGGGGGAAGGAGATGGAAGTCACGCGGGTGATGGTGGGGTCGGATGCCACATCGATTTATGTTGCGAATTCGAATACGTATCAGGAGTCGGTGTTGTTGCCGTGGCGAGAGTATCCGATGGCGGCCGAGTCGTTACGCGCGCAGGGAAGGGCTACGCTTCCGGAGCGGAGGCTGGGAGAGCAGAAGCTGTCGGAGGATGAGTGAGGGTTGTTTTCAGCCGACTGGGATGGTCCTTGTCGCGAAGGCGGTTCTGGCAAAAGCAGGGCCATCGGCGGGGGGGGCTGTTGTGGGGGACGCGAACACGACCGGAGGAGCAAACGAGAAGGTGACGGGAACCGAGTATCCTACTTCCCATTCCAGAAAGGCCGTTTTGGGGAACGGTTTCGGTGGTGTGGCAGCGATTATCGTGGTCTTAGCGTGATACACAGGGCTCGAGCTTCAACAACTCCCTCAGGATCCTGGAACTTACGAAAAACTACTCCTAAAACAGCAACTTGCGGACACACGGGAACCTGGCCGCCCTATTCAGAGACCCTGCTCGTTAACTCCTGCAGCGCCCCGCTCAGGCCGCCAAAGCATCGCTTCGCGAGGCAACCTCAATGCGCTTTCTCGCGATTACCGGCACGTTGGCCGATACAACCGAAGCAAGCACGTTCGACTTGAACGACAACGGGCGACGCCAAGGGCAGTGCCGCTGCCCATAACATCGCTTCTACCACGAGATCGTGGCTTCGATTCCTGCTAGAAAGTTGCGCAGTTTCCGCTAGTTGCGCACGGTGCCGGTCATCGGCTCCACCGTCAGACCACGACCTTTGCTAAACGCTACCTGCTCGACTCCCCATTGCTTGACGGCTTGCTCATTGGGAATCCCGACCCTGTTTCAGAAATCCGGTGTCGTCGATAACCCAAAAACGTGTTCCTTTTCGTGCTTGGACAGTGCTTCGACGGCATAATACGCTGCTTCCGATCGGACCGAACGACCTTGTCACCGACCGCGTGATCGTGACATAAGAGGCCCAGCAGCCGATTTTGCGTTTTCTTGCACTCTTCTGGCACTCTTCTGGCAGCAGTGCTAAAGCAACTTTACGGGAGGTGGCCATGAACCACCGAACCACCGAACCACCGAACCACCGAACCACGGAAGCATAGTTTGGTTGGGGTGCTGCTCCTGGCGACCCCTGCCCTCGTTTCATGGGGGTGTGCCTCCGACACCGACCAGGACGCCATGACAGATCTTCCGGACCGGATAGCTGTCCGGCCTCAGGGAGAACCGAGGGTGGCCCCGTCGCCGGCTTCGAAGGAGGCGCAGGAAGCACTCGTAGCCGGTATCCACCTGCCGGAACCGGAGGTGCTGGCGGAACGAGCATTCGAGCCAGCAGCTCCGGACAAAGCAACGACCACACCATTTGATTCCGAGAGCAGGCTGTCGCCCAGTCCCCCAGACGCGCCCGGGCACGTTTCGACAGAAGTCGTTTGGGTCGACTTCGAACGGGGGATCGAACAGCGGCTGCGCTACGACCCTGATGAGCTTCACCGTGCTGCCGCGCTCCTGACGGCGCGAGGTGTCAATGAACCCGTTCGGGGCGACGCCGCACCGGGCGATCCACCGACCGACGAAACGGGACTGACGCCGATGGGCCTCTCAGGTGGCATCGAGAATCGCATGTATCATGGGTGGTGGCCGGCTTGGCCCTACACCACGGTTGGGAGGGTCCACGCAAGGGGTGGAACGGGAACGCTGGTCGGCAGACGCATTGTGCTGACATGCGCCCACTGCCTTGTCGATGAAACGCAACACGCATACATGCCTCAACCTTGGTATTTCGTGCCCCGCGAGGGCATGGGCGTAGGTCCATGGGGTTGGTTGGAGGTCGAAGGCTTTTGGGCCGGCTCATACATCAATGCGGGCTGCACGCAAGGAGCCACCTGGGCACAGTGTGTTCCTGAGGATTGGGCGCTGCTGGTGCTCAAGGATAGCTTCCCGAAAGGCCATCCTGGTTGGCTCGGGTATGCGTCGCTCAACCTTGCGGATACGATTAGCGCCTCGAACAAGCGTTCCCCCGGGTATCCTTGTTGCGGAAACAGCCACTCCCCGTTTGACGCACTTGGAAACGACTGCCGAGTATGTGGCGTGCCGGCTGCGTTAGCCTGCAATGACTTCCAATGGGGCCAGCCGTCGAACTGCTCGATCGGCGGCTTTGAGTTTTCCAATCTGGCGCTAACGCACGGTTGCGACGTAAGTCCCGGTCATTCCGGTGGGCCGGTGTTCTACAACAGCGGCGGAAACTACTACGTTATCGGAGAAAACAGCGCCGAGAAGTATACCACCTGCGTCGGCCACCCCGCGGCAGCGAATCCCAACCTGGCGAGGCGAATCGACAACAACCTGCACAGCATTATTACGCTCTTGAAGGCTTTCTACCCATGAGCAGAAAGAACGAGGAAGACGATGAATACAGCGACGCACATGCTATTGCTCGGCGTGCTCTTTTGGGTCGGATGCGGGGAAGGGACGGACAGTTCGAAAAAGGGACAGGAAGCTCTTCAGCCTACCACTTGCGAGGAGCCGGTATGGGTTCCAAAGCCGTGTGAGGAGGAATTCTGCGAGAATGCAAGGTGCGGAGCGCCCGATTCGTACGTCGACGAGTTTCGCTGCGAACGAAAGCACTGCGAAACGAACGAGGACTGTGGACCGGACGAGGAATGCCGTTGGCTTCGCTATCTCCCTCCCATTTGCAAATGGGAAACGAAGGAGGAGAAGACGTGCTGGTGCGGATTCCAGCTCAACGTTGACGCCCAACTCTGCCTGCCGAAGCAGTAGGTGTCCTTATCAAGCACCATCCAGCCAACAATCTCCGGACAGCCGCAGGCGGCTTGACGTAACGGCCACAGATCAATCGCCGTACCCGTTTTCACAAAATCGGCAATGAGCTTTGCTGTGGGCAAGCGTGTCGGCAACCGTAGTGTCCAATCACCTAGCCACCGGCACAGCCACAGCCATCAGCTTGGCCAACAAGCGCTAGGGCCGTTTGAGATCGACTCGAAACGATGCCCCTATCACAGGCCGCAAATGGGTACATACGGCCCTGACTTCAGCCCAAGCAATCCACCCAATGGCATTCAAGGCTCGGCACGATCAGAGACCTGATGGATTTCCCGCGATAGAATTTCCACCGTCACGCGTAGTCGTTTGTCTTGGTGCGTGGTCAGGACAGGGAACGCCGCTGTATTCGTCAGCGCCAAACGGGTGGCATGGTGGTGGGGCATGGAAACCGGATTGGCGGGCATCCACTCCTTTCCCTCAAATACCATGTCGATCCAGCGGATCGACGGTACTGGCAAGTTGGTATACGATTCGAGGCGCGGCACCTCGGGAGGCGGTGATACGCACTTCCTCAGCCTTGTATCGTCTGGGTTTTCCAGGCTTGCGGTCGTTGGGGTCGACGCCGACTCAGAGTTTTTTCTCTCGGCATCTGTGCTCCCCGGCGGATTCTGGGACAAGGAATGGGGTGCCGACGGTCGTTCGTTTGGGAATGATGCCGTTTTGCAATTCGCCATGCCCAAGATCGCGGCAGATACGCCGAGGATGGTCTTCCACTGCCGAGACGGGGTCACGGAAGCGATGATAGCACAAGGCTCCGGGGGGCGCCCGGGCACGACGCAAGAGGAGGGAATTGGTTCCTGATGCTGGGGTGGCCGCGCGGGATAATCAATTCTTGCATTGTCCGGCAACGCATTGTGTTCCGGTATCACACGCATGAAAGCAAGTACCGCAGTGCTGGGGGTCGATATCCGTATTGGTACAAACCGTACCGCAAGTGGTGGTTCCTGAAGGACAGAGGCAAACGCCTGCTTCGCATTGTTGGCTGGAGCAGGCTTTCCCGCATCCGGAGCAGTGTTTGGGGTTGGTTTGCGTGTCCACGCATTCCGAGCCGCACCGGGTCAATCCGTGGGGGCAGGGGTCGCAGACGCCATGGGAGCAGGAAACGCCTTCGGGACAGGCGAACTCGCACCAACCACAGTTGTTCGGATCGGAAACGAGGTCAAAACAACCGCTTTGAGGACAATAGTGCAGTCCCACGGGGCACGTACACTTGCCGTTTACACACGAAGACCCGGGCTGGCATTGGTCGAAACACGATCCGCATCGTGCGGAATTGGACATGATATCGACACATTCGAAGACCGGGTTTGGCCAATCAGTCTGGCAGAGCTGCTGTCCGGGGAGGGGACACACGCATTGGCCTTGTTCATTGCACGACGCGGTGCCCTCGCAGGATCCGCCCTGGCTGCCCGTGCAGATGCCACCACAACCATTGGGAGCTCCACAAGAATTGGGGTTTGCGCACTGTGGCGTACAAGAAACACAGGTTTGGGAGGCGGTGTCACAGGTTGTGCCCATTGCCACGCAATTGGCACATTGGAATCCTCCCGAGCCACAGGCATAAGGCAGGTTGCCGGTCTTGCATGCGCCATTGTCGCAACATCCGTTGGGACAGGTCAAGGGCCCGCAATCCAGTAAGACGCAATCCGCACGACCATCGCCCACGGGCATACATATCGTGTACGGGGGGCATTGTGCACCAGGACAGACATGATTGCACCCATCGAGCACGCACATACCTGCTTGCATGGTGCATTTCGAGCCGCAGGGTCCGCAGGAGTCCCCCAAACAGGCCTGATCTCCGCAGTCAAAACATGCTTTTCCGCCCAAGCCGCAGGTGTGGGGATGTTGATAATCGTTTTCAATACAGTCTCCGGAGGGCGTGCAACAGCCGTTCGGGCAGCTTTGCGGGCCACAAGCGTGGCAGCCATTGGGCAGGGTATCGCTATCAATGACACATACTTTTCCTGGGCCGCAGGAAACTTTGCAGGATCCGCCGCAACCATCCGATTCTCCACAGGTTTTTCCGTCGCAATCGGGAGTGCAGGCGGCGCATTGGGTGATATAAGGAAAACCGTGGTAAGCCGGACGACAAGGGGTGCCGTCGCGTGTGCAATCCACGCAAGCCGCGCCCCGATCTCCGCAGGAATCGTCATCGCCGCGCGTGTGGCAATGACCATCGCTCGTGCAGCATCCCTCGAAGCATGTGGTGCTATTGCACGGGAGACAAGCGCCACCGGCGGGCAAGTGAAACATGGAGTCTCGAACCATGATACACGTGGTTGTCGGCGATGCACACGAGACGCACGATTGTCCGCTGGCGCCACAGGCGTCGTCGCTCAGGCCATCGACGCATTGGCCTTGCTCGTTGCAGCAACCCATGGGGCAGGTGGTGGCATCGCAGGTGGATACGCATCGAGCAAGCGCTTTCGAGCAGAATTTTCCGTCGTCGCAGGGGCCGTCGCAACGCGAGCCGCAGCCATCGGGGGCTCCACAGGGTTTGGTGTCGCAATCGGGCTGGCAAGGCGTGCAGGGCTGGGTTTCACAGGTCAAGCAATGTCCGAGCGGGTCGCAGAGCGCATCGCAGGCGTTATCCCAGCAGGAAACGCCGTGGTATTGGCAATGATATATTTCGCAGACGCCTTCGCTGGTACAGCAGCCCCGGCAGTTTTCCGGTCCGCAGGGAGCTTGGCCTCCTGAGCCGGCTGCACCGCTCGCACCGCCGCTTCCAGACGCTCCCCCGCTCCCGGACGAACCCCCGTCGCCGGAAGTGCCCGCCATTCCCGACGCGCCTCCCGGATTGCTGCCAGCGCTTCCGCCGCCCGTACCACCCGCGGATATATCGTCCGAGGCATCGGCAGCGCTGCCCCCGGCACCACCGAGCGACCCGTCAGGCAAGTTGCCATCGACGCCCGAGTCGGGGGAAGGGCTTTGGGGGTCGGTGTCGTCACTGCTACAGGACACGAGATAAATACCGAGAAGGAATGTAGCGGCGAGGGTGGGGTGTCGCATGGTTCACCTGATTCGTTGTCGATACCTTTCCAAAGCCTTGCTCGGACGTTGGTTGCCTTTAGCGGCAAATCCGTTCAAGGATAGGAGGATTCCGTGGGATTGGGGAGAAACTTCGGTGGCGAGGCAGGGTAGGGTGAAGGAAAGGCTCGGGTAAAAATGAGGGGATGGCTCGGGGCAACAACCGGTACCGTAGGGGCGTGTTTCAAACCCACCCGCCTTTGCGCATGGCTCAGGGGATGAGCGTGAGCGATTGTCGTGGGCCGTGACCGTGACCGTGACCGTGACCGTGGCCGAGCGATGGTAGGCAATTGTTGATAGCGGTCGTAGGGTAAAGGAAAGGGGCGGGTAGAAATGAGGGGATGGCTCGGGTCAGGCGTATGCTGTCGCGAACATAAAATCCGGGCTGGCGTGAGAGGTTTTTCTGGTAGCATCCGAGGATTATCCCATGTGGAAAAGAATACGTTTTGAAGTGTTGGCAAGGGTGCTTCTGTCCGTGGGAGCCATGCTTCCGTATTTGCCGTTGCTATCCTTGGATACGTTGCTGGTGACGGATGATGAGTTTGCCTCGGATATTTTTCATGGTGAACTGCCGTTCCGGGTGTTGACGGCGGAGGCCCTTCGTCAAGGGTCATTTCCCATGTGGTCTGACAAGCTCTGTTCGGGGACCGGCATAGGAGGTGTGGAGCCCATCGGGTTACTCACGTTTGGGTTTCTGCCGACGGCCGCGGCTTTGGATGTATTTCTCATCCTGTTGTTGATGATTGCGGCGCATGGGACCTATTCGTACGCGCGTCGCCTTGGGGTGGACCGGCCAGGAGCGGTGCTGGCGGGACTGGCGTTTGCGGGTTCCGGTTATCTGGTTTGCCAGTTGAAACACCTGGGCATCATGGCAACCGTGGTGTGGTTCCCGGTGGGGCTTACCTTGCTCGAGGGGGCGCTTTCTCGTGGGCGGGCTTCACCGATTGGCAACGACCGTGAGTTGGAGTCGCCGATTTCGCCATGGCAACGAGTGTCGCGTCTATTTCTTTTTGGAGCGGTGTTTGCGGAGCAGATCTTTGCGGGATTTCCTCAATCCGCCTATATCTCTGCCCTTGTGTATGGGTGTTATGCGATTTTTCGGGCCAGTACGCTTCGAGGTCGGGTGCTGCGGATTCCCGTGTCCGTTCTCTGGCTTGCCCTGTCTGGAGCTGTGGTAGGTCTTGCGATGATGGCGGGAGCGATCGTGCTTCGTCCGCTATCTTCCGCCGCCCAAGCGGCTCTTGAAACGAGAAGAGCCAATTTCATTTGGGGTTCGATGGTTCCCTATTGGCCTCGCAATGCTCTTACGTTCTTGTTTCCGTACATCAATGGCGATGTGTCCGACGGCACCTATGAAGGGCCATCGCTTTTTTGGGAAGACTATGGCTATGTGGGAATCGCGACGTTTCTTCTCGCTGTATATGCTTTGGTGCGGGAAAGAAGGCGCTCTCATGTCATCTTTCTCGGTGTAATGACCATTGTGGCTTATATGATGGTTCTTGGGCGAAATACTCCGATTTTTTTCCTTGCCTGGAAGTACTTGCCCGGGTTGAATACGTTTCGGTTTCCCACACGTTTTTTGTTCGTCGTGGACTTCGGACTCGTCATCCTTGGTGGTATTGGATTGGCACGTTTTGGGCGCGATCTGACCCAATGGTGGAAACAATCCGTGCCGCGAGCGCCAGCCTGGATCGTGATTGGGTTATGCACGGGGACCGCGCTGGACCTTTTTTATCACCAATCACGCCAAAATGCGATGGTATCGGCCTCCGAATGGCTCTCACCTCCTGAAATCGTGAAAGTGTTACGTAAGGAGAACGGGGATGTCAGAACGTATACGCATCGTCATCAACTGACGCACCGGGTTGTCAATCGCCATGCCAAAGGATGGTCCACCCTGGAACACTACTATGATTTTCGGGATAGTCTCCAGCCCAATTCAGGTGTCTATTGGGGAATTCCCGCCGCGGATTGTTACGCGGGAATGGCTCCACGATGGGTCGTCAACACATGGGGAGATCACAACGAGCCAGGTATTCTACTTTTTCGGAGCATGAAGGATTTACCCGTCGAGATACCTCCTCCGCCCGCGCTGTTGGGAACCCTGGGGGTCACCCATTTGATCTCTTCTTTCAAGCTCAAGATCGACGGTTATACGCCGATTGCCTTTGGAAAGTTGATGCACGTGTACCGTGTGGAAGGGGCGCAGCGTGTGAGAATGGCGGCCAAAGCGTTGATAGCCGCCAATGATAACCAGGCCGCGGACTATATGCTGGATCGAGCTTTCGATCCGAATCGGGAGGTCGTCGTTCATGATCCCCCTGCTGGATTCGAGACGAAAGGCCATGACATAAATCCGCAAGACATGAGTCGAAAAGCACAAGTCATTCGTCGTTCGGACACGGAAGTTGAAATCGAGGCCACCGCGTCGCAGGGAGCCTATCTTTTTTTGGCAGAAACCTATCAGCCCTCATGGCAGGCCACCGTGGATGGAGTCTCCACGCCGGTGGTTCGGGCCAATATGATGGGAAGGGCCGTCTGGGTTCCCCCGGGCACGCATAGAATTCTATTTTTCTATCCCTTGAGCCGTGCATGGATACAAAAACTGTTGTGGAGCGCCGGCGTTTTCGTCTTTCTCATCATGGGTGGGAGCGTAGCGGGGTGGTATGCGCGAAAAAACCGACGGGTTACGGCGTTGAAAGCTCCCGCCGCTGCTTCTGAGACTTGAAATGGGCAAAAACAGGGATCTATGTGTTGTCTTGGACCGGGCCTTCGGGAAGTTTGGATGCGGATTGGGTTGGGGAATCAAGTCATCGATGAGAGTCCATGGCTTCTTCGACAAGTCGCTGGGAAAGAGTTTGCAACTGGCCGCGTTCCTGGCTTGCGGCCATTCGAGGTCATCCCATCTGGAGCAATTGGACTATCGATTGCGGCGCTTTCGGACAGCGATCAAACCGAAGAGGGCGAGTGCCAAGAGAGCAGTTTTCGAGGATTGGGTTTGGATGACGGAGCAAGAACACCCCCCGTCATCGTCGTCAGACTCGCCTTTTTTCAAGCCAGGTCCTGAATCGGCACTTCCGCCGGTTTCCGGACCCGAGTCGGCGCCCGGATCCACTCCCCCGTCGCTGTCATGCGACGTGACATGAACCAAAAACTCACGGGTGGTGCTCAGGGGGACGGCGGCATCGTCTTCCACTCGCAAGACCACTGAATACTGTCCGATCTGGGATAGTGTCTGCTGGCCTGTTACTTGATTAAGAATGTCGACGGTGCCGTCGGGCGCGGTGGTTGTCCACTGGAAGGAGAGCAGATCGCCATCGGGATCCGTGCAGCCTGTGGCATCCAAGGTGATGGTGAGGGGAGCGGGGCCCGAAAGGGGCGTGACGGTGGCTTCCTCGACGAGGGGAGCCTGGTTATGGGTCACACGCACCTCGAATTGTCGAATGGCGGGCCCAATGGCCGGCGTGCCATCGTCTTGCGCGGTCAGGGTCACATACCACACCCCGGGACTCTGGTAACTATGCTGCACGAGCGCGTCGTGGGATGAGTCCCCATCCCCAAAATCCCATGTGAAAGTGATGTTGTCCCCGTTGGGATCCGTCACGTTGGAAGCATCGAACGTGACCGTTTGTCCGGGCGCGACCGTGGTGGGAGAAACGGATGCCTGGCTCACGTCAGGCGGCAAGTTGGCTCCAGCTTGCACTTGAATAGCCACGAAGGCGACCGCGGAGGCTGGGGGACTTCCCGAATCGGTAACCGTCAGCCTGGCCGTATAGGCCCCCGGTGCGGAGTACACATGGACGACCGATGCTTCCTGGGATTCAGGACTATTGTCCCCAAAGTCCCAACGGAACGACAAGGAAGTCCCTTCCGGATCGTAGCTACCGGTCGAGGAAAAATTCACGGTCAAAGGTGCGTCGCCACTATCGGGCGTAGCCACGGCCTGGGCAACCGGCGGCTGGTTGGTGACCGTTTCCGTTACTGAAATGCCGGTTTGAGCCGTATCTTGAAGGCCATCATTATCGACCACACGAAGCGTCACCGTATGGGTTCCAGGGGTCGTGATGGTATAGGTAACTTGTTTTGCCGCTGTCTCTGCACCGCCATCGAGAGCGAAATGACAGCTTTCGATCGTGCCATCCGGATCCGTACTGCCGTTGCAATGGCAAGAGACGACAAGAGGTGCCATTCCTGTCATGGGATTGCAGGAAAGCACTGCGTTTGGAGGCTGTTGCGTTGCCCCTTTGGGTGTGCCGCGAACGACGAAGACAGCGAATTCAGCGCCTGCCGTGGGGATGGAAACCGGTGAACTTCCAAGGGTACCAGACGCGATCGGAGTGCCAAATAGCCCTCGAACAGGCAATACCGTATACGGGCCTGTCGTAAACACCTCGGACAAGTCTACGGCCACCGAAGCTGCTTTCGCCCAGTTGAAAACCACGACCGTCGCTCGCTCGGGTTCATATTCGTTCGGCAACACGGCGACTTCGGCAACCGTGGGATAACTCGTGAGAACCGAGTTTTCGTCGAAACGACGTCCTGCGGCAGCGGTTGCGTTTCGCCAGGCATCCAGGGAGGTGGACACGGAGCTTTTGCCAGCGGCTTCGAGTTCGGCGCGGAAAGGCGTCGAATAGGCGTTGTGATCGAAATGATCGGTTGCGTTGAAAGGCTCGGTCCCTTCGGATCTGTCATTGACGGTATAGGCCGATGTTCGCAGGGTTACGACGGTGCCTGAGGTGAGGAAGGTATTGTCATAAAAGAGGGTTGGGGCTTTTTGGATATGTCGGACTTCTCCGGCGCCCCAGAGCCATTCGAACATGAGTCCGGATCGCGCGCAATAGTTGTTGCGGACTTCCGCTTGCAGCGGTCTTGCATAGCCGAGTTGCATGTCGCTTTGGTACAAGTAGTTGTTGCGAAGAACCACGTGATCCGTGGGCAAACCATAACCACCTATCAAGAATCGATTGTGGGCAATGACGTTTTCCAACAAATAGTACCCGCTGACCGTATCAGCCGTGGCATAGGCGTGGAACGAGTAGCAATCCTGGCTTCCGCTCGAGCAACCATTTTTCGAAGACTCCAAGCTCACGTTGCGAACGAAGTACTTATAACCGTAATTGTCGTATTCGTTCTGCGTGTAGATGTTATGCATGGTTTCGTTGGTGCTTTTGTCTTCGAAGATGATGTTTCCGTAGGCGATCATGCCGGGGCCGTTGTTCCAGAGCGTGAGTCCCGTGCCGACACGGACGGTGTTGTTGATGGCGCGCGTGTGGGCTGCCTGCATGTTCAGGCCGTACAATTCGAGCCCCCAGATCCAGTTCCATTCGGCTCGCACCAACCATTGACCGGGCACAATGGCCCGTGCGCCGGGTTGCGCTCGGAAAACGATGGGGGCGTCGCTCGTTCCAGCTCTGGTGATTTCGGGAGGCGTCGAAGAATAGGTGCCCGCGGCGAGCCATACCAGGTCGCCTGGCTGCGCGTTGGAAACCGCCGAACTCAAGCTCGTTGGGCTTGAAGCCGAGCTGCCATTGCCATTACCATTGGGAGAAACGTAGACTTGCCGTTTCGGTGTGAAAACGGAGTACCAGGCAGGGCGATTGTCGACCGTGAAAGTGGCGGTGGCCTGGGCGCTGTTGTTGGAGGTGTCGGTAGCGATGGCCGTGACGTTATGGCTGCCATTGCTAATTTCGGTCGTATCGAAAGCGATTCGATAGGGGGGTGTCGTGATGGCCGCGCCGAAGTTGTTTCCATCCACTTGAAATTGAACGCGAGCGATGGCGAAATTGTCTTCTGCCGTGGCGCTGAGAAGAATCGCGTTGCCGACCGTTACGTTATTGTCCGGATGAACGAAGGCCACCGTGGGAGCAAGCTTGTCTCCTGCCGCATTGGCGACCATCACCGTGATGGAGCTTTTGCTGGAGTTGCCTGCATTATCCCACGCCGTAGCGGTTACGGTGTGGTTGCCATCGGCCACCGTGGACGTATCCCATAGGGCAAAGAACGGACTCGTCAGGCTTTGGGTATGCGCTGTAGCAATATGCGTGTTTCCCACGGAAAAGTCGACTTTGGTCACGCGAATGTTGTCCGTGGCGGTAGCGCGAAGTTGGATTTTTCCGGATAAGGGTGCGCCTCCCACCGGTTGGTGTAGCGTGACCGTGGGCGCAATCGTATCCGGTCCCAGATACTTGGAGACATCCACCCCAATGAGGTTGCTGCTTCCTTCCTTCAACCCAAGGTAAGCTGTCAGGCCCGAGATCGCCACCGAAGTAATGCGACCGTTATCCCCCGCCTTGTAGCCTTCGAGGCGTAACGCCGTCGGACCATGGGATCCGTCGATGACCTCGAAGTTGGTCGGAGCCCTGGTCTCGAGTCCGGCAAAAAGATAAGAGCCCGAGGCTGCGCCACCAAAACTTCGCGACGACAGGCCCACGGAGGTAGGAGACTTGACGTTAGGCAACGCGCTCAGATCAAAGACCCCCACTTCCCGGTCATCAAACCCATGATACTGGCCGAGAAAGGCGTAATCGCCAATCGTTTCGACGTAATATGCCCGAATGGTGCGCCCCTCATGGGTGGATACGACATGGGTGGGATTGGCTGGCGAAGAGATATTCCAGACGTGAAGAATTGCTGCTTCGGCAGGAATCGAATTGGAGACTCCCAGCAGGTAATTTTTATAGATCTTTAGGCCGAAAATCCGTGTATCATTGAGAAGTTGCCCTTGTAAGGACGGGCTCGATGGATTCGCCACGGAGACGATGCGAAGACCGCGGTTCGGATTGTCGCCCCCTGGCGCGGCAACACCCACATATGCGGTTGTGCCGGAGATGGCGATGGCGGCGACATCGACGCCAAGTTCGAGGGAACCTGCCACCGAAGGACTGCTCGCGTTCGATACGTTGACGATGCGAAACTCAGGGCCCGATTGGTTGACGGTACCGGCGTATACCGTATTCCCTTGGACATAGATAGCCGTGACCTCAGCCCCCAGCGATATTTGGCCCAACACGGTTGGGGTGCCTGAACCGCTGATGTCTACCACGGAAAGACCGGATTGTCCTCCAACGTAAAGACGATTGCCGGAAACAGCCAGAGCATGGACAGGCCCGCTTCCAATATTCGTGCTGAAACGTGTGGAAAGGGGAGCCGCCTGCGCCGTGCCGACAAAACACAATAGCATTAGGATGATCATCAACTGGATCCGAATCATGGTACCTTCCTCCGTTTGCCGCTGCGGAAAGTGGATGGGCACGCCAATAGTGCCCATGGTCGCATACATGAACTTATGAGAGTAGAGAGAACCGGAAAAGAATACAACGACAAAATGAGACGCGGCTTATGACGATCATTCGTGCCAGTGCCGCAAACGTTCAATCGTATTGTTTGTTCACGGTTGTGGTGTTGGGATTTCGAACTACCTACCTTGCACGACGGAACGAAGGAAAGCCATGGGGACCACCATAAGCGCTTCCACAAGAGAGGATGGAGACCTCGACGGCGAGGCGCTACGTTGGCCGATGTGCTCAACCGCAAGGGGGGAGTTTGGTCGCGCGAATCCGTCTTCGTTCCGGGCTACATTCGGTACTGTAGGGGCGGGTTTGAAACCCGCCCGCCATGTGCGATTGTCGAGATGTCGAAATCCCCCGAGAACAAAGAGGGGATGGCTCAGCCCGTCTGGACGTTCAGATTTCCGCTCCCTCTTACCCTCTTATTGAAACGCCTGTGCCCCTGCGCCCCCGGCTCTTCCGGCCTTTCCGGAACCACAGGGGACTTCGCCTCGGAAACGTGCTTTGCGGCGCTTCGGGTAACGGCATAAAGCGAGAGGAACGCCGTTTCAATCTGCGATTGACGACGCCCCAGGAATCGTCCCGCTGCTCCCAGCAACTCGGAAGTGGAGTCCCGGCACCCCAAAGGAGGCTCCCCGGAGCCCAAAATGGAGTTCCAACACTCCAAAGGAGGCTCCCCGGAGCCCAAAATGGAGTTCCAACACTCCAAAAGAGGCTCCCTGGAGCCCAAAGTGGAGTCCCGGCACCCCGTCTCGCGACAACCCCCATTGAACCACGACCACCCCTACCGTACAAATTCACCCCTCATGTCCAAACCCGAGCCGACCAAACGCGCTGCCCTGGTTCTCGAGCAGGACGAAAGCGCCGGTTCCGGAGCACCCCGACGAATACCTTGCGGACAACATCTTCTAGGTTCCCAAAGGGGCGCGTTGGTCCCATCTGCAAGAAAATACCAAGCAAACCAGCATCGGGAGGCTCGTCGACGACGCCATGGTGACCTTCGAACGCGACAATCCAAGCCTCATAGGCGTGCTTCCCAATGATTATGCCCGTTCTGCCCTCGACAAAACCCGTCTCGGCGAACTCATCGACCTGGTGGGAACCATCGGTTACGGGGACAAGGACCACGCAAAGGCTCGGGCAGCATGACCAAAACGTTCTCGAAGGACCCATCCCCTGTGGCGACGGGCACACACCGCGGGAACACGAATGATCCACGGTGTGCTGCTCCTTCTGATCCAATGATTTGGGCGAGTATGAGCAACAAGATCGCATGGATAGAAGGGGTGATTCGACTGGCCCATGGCGCAGGCTATTCGTGCGCTCGTTTTGGATCGGGTGTAGACTCGCAGATGAGGTGTTTCTGATGGGTTATCAACGTGCGAGATGCTCCGTGGTTGTGTCGATGGTCATCACTACGGCTTGTGCTGGTGCTGCCAAGGCGCCAGTCGATACACCGCCAAGCACGTCGAAGGAAGACACGGCGGGGGGCTCGACGAAAGCACCAGCTTCCGCCACGGAACATGAGCGAAGTCACCCAGCCTCCCCTTGTCTGGTGCAAGCCGTGACCACACGGGTCTGCTTCCACACCAAAGCGGAAGCCTGTGCCTCGATGGGCTGTCCAGTAGAACGCTGCTCGTATCTTTACGGAGGTGGAGCACCTTCCGTTGTGGCGTGTGATGATTGAGCGGCATGGTTTCCGCGTGGAAAGCTCCTGTCGCTGCTTCGAACAATTGAAATGGGTAATTTTTGTCGGTAGTCGTATCGTGAAGGAAAGCTAATAGAAAAAGAGCACAAAAACGAGGGGATGATTCAGCTTTGGGCTGTCTTGTCGCTGGTAAGGTTAGCTGCCCTTGTCCTACACTGACCATCCTATTTGACGGCAACGTGCCCGGAACCACGGGGTGTTCAGAATGCCGCCTTGGAGGCTGGAAAGATGGCTGCGAAGCACACTGTGCATCAGCGTGCCGGGATTTTGCGTTTGGCACAAGAGGTGGGGCCACTCGAGGCTGCTAAGCGCAAAGGGGTGCCCCCGGGGACTGTGACGACATGGCGGTGTCTGGGAAATAATAGAGGGAACCTTGTGAAGGTCGCGGAGCCTTATAAAGCCTCGACTTCGGAGCCTCTCAAACGACTTGTCCCTGTGCGGGCGAGACGCCCTCGGTCCCAGTGACATTCGGTCCCAGCCGTGGTCCCGGCGATACCGTTGTGCGGGCGGCAACGGGGGGCGGAATATCGGTCATGGCCTTGTTGATGATGACAGCCACGGGATTCAAATCGGAAGGGGGCCATACCTGGCAGCAGGGCCATACCTGGCTGCAGGGCCGTGCCCGGGACCGCGGGCGTCTCGCCCGCATCCTCTCCATCGTCACCCGCGCTGCTATGTCGCCAGTGTTGTTTGCGCTCAACGAGCCCCGCCTGGACCGGGTTGGACTCGATGGTACGGGGAGGTTCGGTGATTTTTAGTTGGAAGGTGGTTGATAAGCGCACGTAAAGGTGTACCAGTAGTCACGGTCGAGCCGCGGTGAGACCTGGGAGCCGTCCAGGCCTCGAGCCTGAATTTCCTGCTCCGTGGCACGGCGCGCCTGCATCGCGAACAGGGCTGTGAGAAGCAGACGTCCGAACTCGAGCAGCACCTTCCACACGTCCGACTCGAGAACCCGCTCTGAGGCACCAGCCTGCGCTGACTCGAAGAGCT
>Ga0208458_1000053_pt1 | contig 142871 bp, 115 predicted proteins | sample AD_UKC085_MetaG_FD_184432 | JGI IMG/M metagenome (GOLD analysis project Ga0208458, IMG submission 184432) | Active sludge microbial communities of municipal wastewater-treating anaerobic digesters from USA - AD_UKC085_MetaG (SPAdes) (version 2) | ecosystem: Engineered > Bioreactor > Anaerobic... | reverse complement strand
GGTCGGAGTCTATGGATCCGAATGCAGCCACGTCCGGCGCTGCAGTTGCCGCAACTCGAATGAGGACGGCGCCAGTTGAATACGTTGGTGGGGGAAAGGGGGCCGTGTATCTGCAATAGCGGAAAATGCTATTATGTAATCCAATTATTACATATATTGTCGATTACAACGTAATCTGGCGCTTGTTCCTCTCCCGTTTGCGAAATCTACGTTGAAAGGACACAACAGAGGAGGAGCCATGCGCGTCATGCAAAGTGTAGGGGTTCTGTTAGTAGCCGCCGTCGCATGGGGCTGCGGAAGCGGCGATGGTGATGCCAAACCTGTTGGCGGTGGTGGATCCGCGGGGGCGGGGATCGGGGGGGACGGCGGCGGTGGTGTGACCCAGCCGGGTCGAGGGCCTGGTCGCCTTTCCTTGGCGCAAGTGGAGGGGATGGGAACCCGAAACTTCTCACCAGGCCTCCGGCCGCAAGATGGTTCCGATGCTGGGCCCACGAATGACGAGGATACGTCCGAGCCGATGGCCTTCGACCTCGGAGAGCTTCGGGGAAGCCGCGACTTTTTCTTCATCTTGCGCAATCCGGGCGGTGCCGCGGTCACCGACGTGACCATTACTTCATCTGAACCGTCGTTTCCGGTGGCGCCGGAGTCGATCTCTGTCGTGGAACCGGATGCTGCCGCTTCGATCGTTCCCGTCATCCGAGCCACGGCCGTCCACGGCACGACGTTGGGTGGTGTTGGATGGCAGCCGGTCCTTTCGCCGGGTAGCCATAGCTGGACCCTTTCCGTGCAGGGGAAGACCTCGGACCCAGACACGGGCGAGGTCATTCCGATCCGCGCCACGGCCGAACTCTCGGTCCATGCGCTGGTGTTCGACATCGAGGCATACGACGGCACCAACCCGATCGACTTGTCCCATGCATCCAGCACGAGTGGAGAGGACCCTGCGTACGATATCCAGGCGAGTTTCCCCACCATCAAGAACGTCGGTAACGTTCCGATCCGGGTCCGGTCTCTTGCGAATCCACCAACGATGCCGCACCTCAAGGAGGTGGCTCTCCAGCCAGGTGAGTCGACGGCCGAATCCGACCTTGCGTCGTGGTGCCCCTACAACGCACCGCAAACCTGTTTCCAATTGGAAATCGACGGAGCAAACACGGTGGCCGATGCCGACCGTTTGCCCGTGAAGCCCGACGGCCGGATTCGCATCGTCTTCTATCATAACGAAGGGTAATTCACGCCCGCGCGCAATGCCCTTGATCCTCCCTTCCCACTCCCGTACGCTCCCGAATCCACAATACCATGCCGACCCTGCATACCCCCTCTCTCCTCCATAGGCGCTTCAATAAGAGGGTGAGAGGAAGCCGAAATCGGGACGTCCGGGCGCGCAGAGCCATCCCCTCGTTGTTCCCAGGGGATTTCAACATTTCGCCAAGTAGTCACGGTCGAGCCGCGGCGAGACCTGGGAGCCGTCCAGGCCTCGAGCCTGAATTTCCTGCTCCGTGGCACGGCGCGCCTGCATCGCGAATAGGGCTGTGAGAAGCAGACGTCCGAACTGCAGCAGCACCTTCCACACACCCGACTCGAGAACCCGCTCTGAGGCACCAGCCTGCGCCGACTCGAAGAGCTGCTCGACCTGCGGAAGCAAGCTGTCGAGCAAAATAGACTTGACGACGCTGGGGGCATATGAGAACAGAGAATCCGTGGTGGTCATGTGCGGACTTCCTCGCAGGGAATGGCTGTACATACCACTCTGTCCGGCGCCAGCGTACCGCAGATGAGCAGATGCCGGTCGTGCAAGTGGGGGCGAGCCTACACTGGGCGGATGGGCACGCGAATCATCTCGGCGCCATAATGTGGGAGTGGCGGCGACCCGACGAGATCGCGCTATCGCGTAAACCCCTCAGCAACGGCTCAAAGACCGGCTTGCTTGAGCGTCAGTTTGACCGGGTGATCAATCACGCCCCTTTCGGCCTTTGCTTGTGCCGGACCCGATGCCCGGTCATTACGACGGCCTTTCGGATGCTCGTTGTATGACAAAGGCACCTACGGTATCGGATGTAGGTGGGGTTTTGAACCTCGCCCCTACTATTCTTCGATATTGGGGTGGTGGAGGTGTTGGGAAGGTGGTTGGCGAGGGGCACCAAGGTGCAGATGGGGCAGAAAACCGCCAAGACGCCAACGTCAGAAAAAGAAGGATGGGATTTTTCGGCGTCGGAACTGCCGTTGCTTTGGTTATCGATTCTTTTTTCGCGCTTTTCGGGCGGCCTTGCGTTTGGCTTTGCTCTTATCAGGGGTTTTTTGAGAAGACCCTTGCGCTGAGCTGGAGGCCAGTTGTTGAAAAAATGAAGGCATAGGACCGTCTTGCAAAGCTTGGCGCCAAGCTTCGGTACCTTCCTTCGTATCCAGGTCAAAGCCGGCGTAGGTTCCCGCAGTCCTGATCACCTTGAGCATCTTCACCACGCGACAGTCCGACAATGCGTTCCTGAGCTTTTGAGCGGCATCGCCCTCGAGCACGCGCAAACAATCGTCGGCTTGCTTCAGCCCGTATCTTCGCTTCAGGAACTTATATAAAGCACGGATCACGTCAATGAACCACTTGGCTTCCGATTCGTCGAGCAGGCTATAGGCTGGGATGAATTCAAAAATTAGCTCGTGAAGGTGGTTGGGACCCAGGGTCGAGATGGTATGGTTGAAACGATCCGCAGCCAGATCCATGACGATCTGGCAAGCGTGGATGTCGTCGAGATCGGCCGCCTCCGGCGATTGTTCGAAGGCAATCATCAATTCGTTTTCAAGCATCGTGCGAAACGTGTCGTCGTTGAACCCGTCGCGTCGGCAGACGCTAGCCATGATGCTCATCAACGTCGGGGATGAAGGGTCATCCAAAGATGGTTCGAAGGAAAAACGGACCAAGGAGACTTCGACCTCACCTACGCAGGAGGGGACTGTGAAAGTTTGTGTGCAGTCTTCGAATCGCTCTGTTCCTTTTGGCAAGTTTTTTATGCGTTCTATCGCCAAGGTGAGCGTTCGGGCAATGACTTCGCTCAGCAGGACAGTCTCTTGCGTGGGTGGGAGGAAATGCGTATCGTTGATTACGGCTAACCTCGGATACGCATTGGCTGCAGCGATTTCCCAGCCTTTTTCTTCAATTGTTTTGCGAAACTCTCTCGATACCTTGTCAGCTTCGATGAATTCCAGGGTGAAGTGGTCGAGAGTGTTCGGTAGGGAGTCATCCGGCGTGGCTGGTAGAGAAACCGTGCAGTCCCAGAAAGCCTGGGCGTCGGGGTACAAGCTGAACCCGCGCTCTTTGTCGCGACGGCCGGGCAGCGTAACGACACCGCAGCGAATATTGAGTTTTTTGATGGTGATATAGAAAAAGGCTTGCTCACTTATGACGTATTTCCACGGAGCAGCACGGAAAAGCGCTGCTATCGCTTGAAAGAACCCGAGCATCAGTTGTTCTGTGAGAAAGGACGCCAGGGAGGCCAAGCCAGTTGTTTCGCTCGAGGCCGTCAGGTGGTTGATAATCTGTAGTATTTCAACGAGTTCGGGTACTGGTGCGCAGACGAACTCGATGTCGGGGAATCCTCCTCGCAGTTCTTCAGCCAGTTCCTCAGTGGGCACGCGCACCCGGGTGGGGCGTTCCGGCTGACCGATGATTGGGTTTTCGATGGCCGATTGCAGACTACTCCGAGCCTTGGCAATGAGTTCGTCCGGCCTGACAGGCGTGGTGCCGCGTGCCCCCTCGGAAATCTTCGCCCAAATGAGCGTCAACGATTCGGAGGGGGCGTTGTCATGAGACAAAATAGCGGGTGTTTCGATAGGACCACCGAACCATTCGATAACGGGAGGTGTATCATCACCCTGCGATTGAGATGGGGAACCCTGTGAGGACATTGAGTTTTTGCCTGTTTTCTACTCGTTGCGCTTTGGGATTCCCGGTAGGCTAATCCGCTCTTCGGTCGAGAGCAATGCCCCGTTTTCGTCTTCGGTAGGTTTTGGTCAAAGGATGAGCCTTCGTCGAATCGTGGAAATGTCGGTTTAGAAACCGTTGAATCCTTGCCTCTTCATGCTTCAGGCCTCGAGACTATCGCAGGACAAGAGGCCATGCCATGCATATGCTCCTTTTGCCCCCATTCGTGGCTGGGGTATGGCCCTGCATCCCTGGCCCTTGTTTGTGCCCCCCATCCCTGGCCCTTGTTTGTCCCCCCCATCCCCGGCCCTTCCCCCCACATGGTGGGTGGAAGGGAGATATGGGATACAGAATAGGTTATGATATATTTTAGTGTTGATATTAAGTTGAACCAATAATCCCTAACTCGTATTCCAAATTTCTGATTTCCATACATTTGTTCAACAACCGGAACTGTCTTGACAGTCCCTAATTCGTGTTCCTTGAACCTAATTTTTAAATATATTATATTCAATAAAATATCGCTCCTTCTCTTTCCCTTCCCCTCGCAAGTGCGGGGGGAAGGGCAGGGATGGGGGGAAAAATGGAAGCAGAGGTTGTTCGGTGGGTTTTGATCAGTTTTAGTATTAATAAAGTTTGGGAATGGCCACCCCCGTTCGTGTGGCTGACCCGGCATCGACAACGTACAAGCCTGGAATTAGCAATGGTGACCGTGACCGTGAGCGTATGCCGCGCGCCGTGACCGTGACCGTAACCCTGCGCGTATGCCGTGCGCATAACCGCCCGGCCAATCACGGAAACACCCGGATTGCCTCCACTTCTCCCGCCGGCATCGTCACCGTCAGCTCACTCGACGACCCCGCAATCGTAGCGTCCGCGGCCCCAGACAACAGGAAGTCCGCCTTCACAACCCCCGCCAGCCCCAGCGACGCCCTATCGATCTGCAGCGTAACCGTCACCGCCTTGTCGGTCGTGTTGCGCAGCGTGAAGTACAACGTGCCGGGCCACGAACCGAATCTCTCCACGTACACCCCCGGATCCGAGGCCCGCGCAAACGTCATCGGCTCCCAGCCGCCCTTGTTCAACGCCTTGATCAAGGGGATGTACTGCTTGAACAAAGAGCGGTCGCGCTGGTACAGCGAAGGCGTCGCGAAATAGTTAGCATCCGCCGCATTGTGGCTGAACATGCTCGGGTAAATCCCGTAAAACAGGCACAGCCGCATGTACCGTTCCACCATTTCCTTCGACAGGTGCGCGAAATCGGTGTTCATCAGGAACCCATACGGACGCTTCGCCGACATCGATCGACGATACGACAGCAACCAGTCGGCCTCGGGCTCGATACGGTACACGCCGGCGTCCTGCTTGACCCAATCGATCTCCTGCCCCATGAAATCGAATAATTCCGCGCCCCAGGGCACCCCGATCAGCACCGCATTCGCGATGAAGTACTTACCCTGCGGGATCTGCGGACGCAGCCACCGCGCGAACTCCAGCGTCGAGAACACGATGGGCGTGACTACCGCCTGAGGCGCGTCGTGGGTGAACGTCAATGGGATATCCGCGGCGTTGAAGTGCGACCGGCGGAAGTTGCCCCGCTTCGCCTCCATCAGGAAACTGTCGATGTACTCGCCATCCAGCCCCGGCGTTTTCGTGTACGTGGCCTTCGTCTCCGCGTTCCAGAAGTACGCGGCCTGGTTCGCCACATACGGCGGCTCCGACACATCCGGATCCGCATTCAGGTAAAACAGTGCGCACTTTCCCTTACACCACGATGGCCCATCGTCATACCCCTTGTACGCCAGCGTCCCGTCGCGCTCGTACACCGCCGAGGAAAGCGTCTTTTCCGCCTTCAGCTTCTGGCTCGCATCCCCGGTCTGGTACAGGTTGTCGAGCCACGCCTTCACCTGCTGCTTGTCGTGGGGATCCACCGCGCTATCCGTGATCTGCTGCCATGTGCTCGCCGGCTCCGCCACGTACCGAAACGTCTTGATTCCGTGCTGATCGTCGAAGGCGACATGGCTCACCGAGCCCTCGTGGAACCCGATATGGAAATCGTCGATGCTTTCTCCAGCCTCGTTCTGCACTTTCGACAGGTCCGCGAACGCCACCCAGATGCCCTCTTCTTCAGCGGGAATCCGCCGCTTGAAGTGCTCCGGATACCGGTCGTGGAAGCCCGCCAACGCTGCCCGGAACCCGTGATCCACCCCGGTCGGCCGCGTGCGGTACAGCACCAGCTCCACCGTCGCTTTCGACGGCATCTTCGCCGCGTCGGCCGCCATTCCCACGTCGAATGCCACGTAAAGCTGCCGCGTCGCCGGGTTGTGTACGAGTCGCGCAATGCGCGTTTGATCCAACGGATAGCCCATCGCGATCCCACGCGTATCGTCGAAAACCGTCGCAAAAGGATACCGACTGAACTCTCCGGTCGCTCCCAGGCTCCCGGTGCCCCAATACGACGTCTGATTCGTCAGCTCCGCCACCCGTCCCACCGGGCGCGACCGACGAATGTCGTCTCCCCACGACCACCCGACGGTCTTGATCGGAAGCGCGTAGTACACCGTCACAGCCCGATCCGCCGCGGTCGTGCTCGTGACCTCCGCGTGGATCCGTAGGCGGTCCGCATCGGCCACATAGGTCGCCTGCAGCTTCATCCCCAAAGGCGTCACCACCGCCGTCTGGGTCGCCTGATTACCGGTCAGCGTCACCTCGCCTCCGGGCGCCCACCACTCCTCGGCGCCCGCCTCGTGCAGTATGAACCCGCTGCCGTAATCAAACTCCTCGTGAAACACATCCGCGCCGTCGAGCGTCACCCCGCTCGCCGCTCCGCCCTCCGACCAAAGCGTCACCCCGAGCCCGTCTCCGGTCGCAAGCGGGATCGTCGCACCACCCGTGTACTGCGCCGACGGCTTCGACGACGCCACCAGCCGGCCGTCGAATTGCACGATATCCGCCTCGACCTGCTCGAGCGAGACGTCGTCAAACAGCAATTTCCCGGCATGGTCGCCGCGCAGCAGCAGGTAGAAGGTCACCCGCTTGATGGGATACGCCGGCATCGCGAACCCCTCGCGATACTGCCAGTCGTGCGTCCCGGTGTCGAATAGCGGCGATGGCACCTGCCCCCACAAGGAGCACGATTCGTCTGCGGTTTTTTCGCAGCCGTTCTGCGGGTCCTCGGCCTTGGTCACATACGCAATGTCCAGGTAAATGCTTGCCTTGGAGTCGGGATCGCCCGTCAGCCCTTCGGCCTTGCTCCAGCCGGAGAAGTGGATCGGCATGGCCTTCGTCTGATTCAGCTCCACCGACTGCCAGGCTCCGCGCGCCTGCGTGTCCCCCGGCGCACGCTCCAGCATGATCGCATTTCCGGTCTTTCCCACGTTGAGACCGGCCGTATACCCCCCCTCGAACGGCGTCCACGACGGCATCACCGTCGGACCGTCGGTGACCTCGAAGTCCGCATTGGCGAGCTTGTTGGCCGACTTCGGCGTCGATTCCCCGGCCAGCGTAAACACCACCCAGGGAGCGGCCCCCTGCGTCGCACCGTCGGGTTCGCTGTCCTGGTGGGTATCCTGGGATACGTTCCCATCCGCGGAGGCGTCGGTCGTGAGGTTGTTGTCTGCGGAAACGTCCGTGGCGCCTGCGTCGCCGTCTGGGGACGAGCCTCCGGGTGAATCGTCACCTCCGCATCCGATGAGGGCCGATCCACATGCGAGGGATAGAACCATCGGGAACCAGGGTGATGTGCGAGCAGCGAGCATGGGGTCTCCTCGGGTGTCCGGTGCGGCGATGGTATCAGAGTTCGTTTGGGTTAGGGACTCGATTTGTTGTCGCGTACTGATGAAGATCAGTTTATATGTAAACGAAATTGTTGAATAAAATTGAAAAATGAGATTTTCAAGCAAGATATCCGGTTGCGCAAGGCAAAACCACCTGGAGGAAATCCCAATGGCGACAGTCTGGACCGGGCGCCGCGGGACCTCGAACTTGCTGGCAACTCGGATCCACACCTTCCCGTTGAAGATATTCACGGCTTTTGTTGGGATAAACGTGTCACAGATACAGCAGGCGCGACTTCCAGGTGGGGAAATGGCCGACGATGCTTCGCAGACGGTCCTTTCCAAGCAGAGCGGCGCCGACGGTGAGCGCGAGGATCTGGGCATCCTGGGCAGCGGTGGCGCGTGCCGCGTAGGCGTTCTCGACAGCCACGGAGAAGGGCGCGCCCCGGGTGCCCAACACCTGGATGAGACCCGTGATCCCGGGCCGAACGGTGAAACGGTCGCCCAGCTCGGGGTGATCCAGCTCGAGGCGGGCCACATCCTCGGGGGTGAGGGGGCGCGGACCGATGAGGGCCAGCTCGCCGCGCAGCAGGTTGACGAGCTGGGGCAACTCATCCCAGCCCAGTTCGCGCAACACCGCCCCCACCGGGGTCACGCGGCCGTCGCGCATGGAGCGGAATTTGAGCAGGATGAAGGGAACGCGGTCGCGGCCGAGCCGCAGTTGCCGAAACAGGACCGGCCCGCCATCGGTGAGCTGGATCGCGGTGGCGGCGACCAGGGAGGCGGGCGCGGTGAGCGTCAGCAAGGCGGCAGCGGCGGCGAACTCGAGAGGACGGCGAGCGCTCATGACGGGTGGTGCCAGCAGAAAGGATCGGGTCCGTAAAGATCGCCACAAGCGTGGAAGGCGGCGCCCCGGCAGCCGTAGCAGTCGTGGATCCGTTCGCAGGAACGGCAGGGCTCGGCGATGTGCTCCCGCAGGCGCCGGAGCTTTTGAAACTCGGGCGAGGAGATGATCGCCTCCAGGGGCAGGCCGTCCTCCCGGTGGGGTCCGACCGCCAATTGGCCGAAAGACCGCTCCACCCCCGCGCAGGGCTGGACGCTCCCGGTGTGGGTGATATAGCAATTGCGGTCGCGGTCGATGAGCTGGCACGTACCGGCCGGAAACGGCGGCCGCGGATCCCACGGCTCGAAGCCGAACTCTTCGCGGTCGATGCGGGCGAGTTCTTCGAACAGCACGCGGTACTTCTCCCGCGCCTCGGCTGGGGGAAAGCTCAGCAGGTCGGCGTGCTTGGAAGCCCGGCCGTGCGGGGTGGGGATCTCCACCTCCGGGATCATGTGATGGGATCGGAAATAGCGCCAGAGATCGGGAATTTCTTCGTAATTCAAGGGACTTACGATGGTCTCCACGCCCAGCCGGGAGCTGCCTGGCGTGGCGAGCCCGGCGTTCATGAGGGCGTCGAGGCCGCGGCGGATGGCGGCGTGGGCTCCGGGAACACCCGCGAGCCGGTCCTGGATCTCCGGGCGCAGGCTATTGCACTTGCCGATGACACTCACGTCGAGGGCGGCGAGACGCGCGGCCTTGGTGGGGCCGATGCAGGCGCAGTTGGAATAGAGATAGGCGTAGCAGCCGCGGGCGTTGGCATGCAGGAGCGGGCATACGTCCGGTTCGAACAGGCCCGGCCATACCAGGGGTTCTCCTCCCCAGACGAACGACACCAGGCGAGCGCCCAGAGCGACGGCTTGATCGATGATCCCGCGCACCTCGGCCGGCTCCATCACCGGGGCTACGTCTACTCCCGCCTGGCTGTAGCAGTAGACACAAGCCAGATTGCACCGGCGGCTGACCTCCAGCGAGATGCGGTAGAGCAGGGAATTCTCGATCCGCGGCGCGGTGCGCTCCGACCGGCTCTTCAGGGAGGGAAGCGGTGTGGCTAGCATCGGTCGATCTCCTCTCGAAGGACCTGCCGGTCGTCGAAGGGGAAGCTTTGTCCCGCGAACACCTGCTCGGTCTCATGGCCCTTTCCCGCAACCAAAAGGGCGTCCCCGGGCGTGACCCGGGAGAGGGCCAGGCGAATCGCCTCCCGCCGGTCGGGCTCGCGATGGACTCGGGCCAAGCCAGGATCGCATCCCGCGAAGATTTGGGAGATGATGTCCTCGGGGTCCTCCCGACGCGGGTTGTCGGAGGTGAGGACGACCTCCCGGGCCAGCCGGGAAGCGATTGCCCCCATCATCGGGCGCTTCTCCCGGTCGCGCTCGCCCCCGCAGCCGAACACTGCGACGACCCGATCCCCGTGGAGGCCGCGTAACGTGCGCAGGACGGCCTCGAGAGCGTCAGGGGTGTGCGCATAGTCGACGTAGACGTGGACGCCGCCGGGGTGCGGAACCGGCTCCAGCCGTCCGTCGATGTGGATCCGGTTGAATAAGTCGCCGTCGAAGACCGTCTTATTTCCCTGGGCCCGGACCTCGAGCAGGTCGGGATATAGTGCGACTACGCCAAGAAGGTTCTCCACGTTGTGCGCGCCGGGCAGGTTGGTGCGAAGACGTCCAGCCGGGCGGCCTCGCCAGACCACTTCGAACGAGGTCCCGGCGGGGGAACTCGACACATCCCTGGCCCAGACGTCTGCGCCATCAGGCACGAGGCCGAAGCGCAGGCAGCTCACGTCGTGGGGAACGGGCCCGGGCGCCGGAAAAGAGGCTGCCAGGCTGAGATGACGTTGCGGCTTGCCACTGTTCCCAAGCGCCTCCACGAGCCGCCACTTGGCTCGGGCGTAGGCCTGCATGTCCCAGTGCATGTCGAGGTGGTCCCGGGTGAGGCGCGTGACCAGCACGCGGTCGAATGCGACGCCAGCGGGGCGGTCGAGGTGCAGGGACCATGACGAACATTCGAGCACGACGCCTCCGTGGCCGTCGTCCCGGCGATCCCTCAAAAAGCGCTGGAGCCGGGCCGGGGGCGGCAGCGCCAGCTCGAAGCGCGTGACGTGGCCGTCCACATGGGCCCCGAGGGTGTTCACCACCGCCGTGCGGTGGCCCAGGGCGTGCTCCACGGCTGCGATCAGGACCGACGACGTGGTCTTGCCGTTGGTACCAGTAACGCCTGTCATCCGCAACGCATGGGAGGGGTAGCCGAAAAAGGCAGAGGCAAGGGCAGCCTCCAGGGGCCGGGTGTCGGCTACGGGGAGGAAGGTGACACCGGGAGCCGGTAGCGGGGTCAGTCGTGCGGCGTCGTGGATCACTGCTCGCGCGCCACGGGCCAGGGCCTCGCCGATGAAATCATGGCCGTCGAAACGCGCCCCGCGAACGGCGAGAAAGCAGGCGCCCGGGAAAACCTCGTCGGCGCGGACGACCAAATCCGTACAGCCCGCAAGGGCATCCCGGTTCAAACCGAGCCGGCCGCACAAAATGCCAAAGTCCTCGAGGTGGTTCATGGCCTCACCCCGGGGCCGAAGCGACGTTTCAGGGCCAGCTCCGCCTCCTCCGCGAACACGCGGCCCCGGACCTCGTAGCTCTCAAACTGGTCCCAAGAAGTGCAGCCCGGGCTGAGCAGCAAGACCCCGGGTGACGGGACGATCGCGCACGCCAGACGCACCGCCTCGTGGAACGCGAAGACGTAAAGTGCGTCTTTCCTGCCGAGCTGGCCGCGGATGCGCTCCCCGGCCTCGCCGTAGCAGATCACGCCAGCCAAGCCCGCGAGCGCTTCCCGCAGGGGCGTGAAATCGAGGAATTTCTCCCGTCCTCCCAGGATAATCACCGTTTCCAGCTTCGGACACGAGGCTACAGCGGCCGCCACCGCCTGCACGGAGGTCGCTTTGGAGTCGTCGATCCACCGCACGCCGCCGGTCTCTCCCGCGATCTGGAAGCGGTGAGGGACTCCAGGGAAGGTCCGCACGGTTTCCAGAACCGGTTCGGGGTCGAGTCCCAGCTCGTCGGCAACGGCCAGCGCGGCCAAGACGTCGGGGATGAACTGGCGGCCCCATAGGCGGCATTGAGTCAGCGGTAGCCTACATTTGCCCATGATGTAGGTGTCGTCTCGGCGGTCGAAGAATCCCGTGTCTAGACCGAAGTCGCGCACCCGTCCCGCAGGGGGCAACACGTCGCGCAGTTTGGGGTCGTCGACGTTGCGCACAAATACGTCCGTGTTCCGGCAGTGGCGCAGGATGCGGAGCTTGGTGCGATGGTATTCCTCGAGGTCCGCGTAGCGGTCCACGTGATCCTGGGCGATGTTGAGGATGACCGACGCGTCAAAGCGTAGGCGTTGGGTTTCTTCGAGCATGAACGAGGAGACTTCCGTTACGGCGAAGTCGGCCCGGTCCAGTTCCGCGGCGACCTCCATCACCGGCACGCCGTTGTTGCCGCAGGCCACCGCGGTTCCGAAGTGCCCGCAGATCGCCGAGAGCAGGGTGACGGTGGTGGTTTTGCCGTCGGTGCCGCTGATTCCGATGAGCTTCGGGCGGGCCAGCAAGGGGAGCAACAGGTCCAGATCGCCCCAGACGGGCAGGCCGGCAGCCTCAGCCGCGCGCACCAGGGCCGAGGTGCGGGGTACCCCTGGGGAGAGCAGCACGGCTGTGGCGCCTTCGAGGTGGGAGGCGTCCTGGGGGCCGCCGTGGACGTGGACCGGGTGGAGCCCGTCCAGTCGTGGGGCCAACTCTTGCGCGGGGCGGCAGTCGCTGATCGAGTAGGGCAGGCCGCAGCGCTCGAAGAAGCGGGCGGCGGCTGGGCCCGTGAAGCGACCGAAGCCGAGGATCAGGAACGTGTTGCCCGCAAAAGCTTGCCGTGCCGCGTCAAAGATTCCAGAGCTGCCCATCCGTGCTCGTTCCGAATTGGTCGGGAAAGTAGCAGCGCGGAAGGAAAAACGAAACGCTAATTATTCCACGTCGCGATTTTCGTTGTTATCCGGGACTGTGCGGGAGGCACCCCGAACCCGTGTACCAAAGGCTGCCCCTGCCGCGACCCTACCCGGCGAACGGTCGCCTCCAGCATCAAGGAGACCATGGGCCTAGTCGGGGATCCCGTAGGCATCCGACGGAACGATGTCCTCCTGCACGTCCGACGGAAGCACGTCCTCCTGCACGTCCAACGGGATTCCGTAGGCATCCGACGGAAGCACATCCTCCTGCACGTCCAACGGGATTCCGTAGGCGTCCGACGGAAGCACATCCTCCTGCACGTCCAACGGGATTCCGTAAGCGTCCGACGGAAGCACGTCCTCCTGCACGTCCAACGGGATTCCGTAGGCGTCCGACGGAACGACGTCCTGCCGAGCATCCGGCGAGGTGGCATTTTCGTTGCCTTCGCCTTCACCGCAGGCACCCAGGGCGAGAGGAGCAGCGACCGCGGCGGCCAAACGCCAGCTACGGGAGCGCCGGCGCCGCGCTTCGGCCTCAGTCGCGACGCGATAGTAACAGTAGGGGTTTTCGAGGCCACCGCCGTTGACGGTGGCTGACCAGCGACAGCCGCCGTGGCACGGCCGGGCATAGCGACAGGAGCGGCAGAAGCCGCCCAGCTCCGCCGGATCGGAGTCGCGGTTGAAAGCAAAGGCTCCGGGGCGGTTCCACAGCTCGGCGAACGGCGTCTCACGCAAGTTGCCTTCCACGTAGGAGGCGCAGCCGTGACGGGCGGAGGGCAGCGAGAGACAGGCTTTGAGGTTGCCGTTCGATTCGAGCCCGAAATGGCTGATCCCACCCAGACATCCGGCGAAAGCCGGCTGGCCGTAGTGCGAGTTCTTGCGCAGCACCTTCTCGTACGGACCGTAGTAACCGATGTTGTCGGCGGGGACGACGCGCAGGCCGTCACGTTGCACGAGGCGCGCAACGGCAGGGACGATTTGCAGCAGGTCGATCGGCTCGACCACCAAGTCGCGATGCAGCGCCAACTCGCCGGCAGGGTTGCCGAGCTGGATCTGCCAGGAATAAGCATCGAGCGCCTTGATCAGGTCGAACATGGCGTCCAGTTCGGAAAGATTCCGGCGATTGATATGCGACACGATCGCCACGCCGATCCCCTCGGCGCGGGCGGCCCGCACGGCGTCGAGCACCCGGCGGAAGGAGCCGGGGATACGACGCACGTACTCGTGGGTCTTCTCGAGTCCGTCGAGCGAGAAGCCGACAGCGCGGAGGCCAGCGGCACGGGCGACACGGGCGGTCTCGGCGTCGAACGACCAACCGTTGGAGATCATCTTCATCTGGATTCCGAGGCGCGTGCCTTCCTCGACGAGGCGCGGCCAGTCCCGACGCACGGTCGGCTCGCCACCGGACAGGACGAGTCGTCGGCAGCCGGCGGCAGCCAACTCGCCTAGCACCCGCAACGCCTCTGCCGTGGTCAACTCATCGGGCCGCGGGACACCCGCATGCGACCCGCAGTGGCGGCACCGCATATTGCAGGCCAGCGTGATCTCCCAAACCCCTTGTACCGGGACGTACTTCTTCCTCATGACCGCTGTTCTCCCTTATTTCGAACCGAATCCTGACTCGCCCCGCGCTTCCTGCAACCCTCAGGACAGCGCCTCCGTCGCGCGCCGTCTCGTGCCCGGAGCACCCGTTCATGGCATCGTGTCATGGTCCCCCGCAAATCAGCTCCCGTCAAGCTTTTCCGCTCCCATGCAACCGCATTGTCTACAGATTTGTGTCAGGACGTAGTTGACTTCACCACGCAGTAGGAATTCTATGCAACTCGTGGGGCTTGCGGTCGAGCAATAAGAATGGAAAACAGATGTAAAGTGGTGTAAATTCAAATAGTTAGAAGTGGATGCTGCACGGACGATTCATGCTTTCGTCCGCACATACATTTGGGGGGAAATGGCCTGCAACATAAGGAATTGGAGCGGATGAGTTTGCCAGCCGTGGATGAACCATCGAGTTCCGTTTTTTTTCGACATCTTGACTGCCGGGATCCTTCGCGACACGCTTTCCGTATGAGGTTGACGATGAAGGTTTCGCGGTTCGTTATGCTGTGCCTCTTCGGCCTGTCGACCGGCTGTCCGAACCCTCGCGATCCCTGGCCGTGCCCCACCGTAAGCCTGCGTCCCCGCACCCCCGTGTCGGGCACGGTCCTTTGGAGCGTAGGGGAGGATTCTGGCAACCTGACCTATCCGAGTGGCACACCGGGAGCCTACGAGGAAGGCGGCGCCGTTGCTGGTGGTCTCGGCAACACCGTCCGGGTGGATCCGGACACGCAATCTTTCGTGCTGGACGATTGGATTGTCATGGATCCAAGGACCGACGCTACCCGGCTCCGTGCCGACTTCCACCTGGGGGACCCCAGGGATTGGGAGGTGGGCAGTCACCCGATAGAGCGTCTGTACCAGGACCGCCGCCGCCCGGAGACGTTCTGGGAGGTTCGCCTCTATTTCGACGACACGGCCTGCAAGAGTTGCCGGTCCTGCGAGGCTTTCGTCAATGGGGTTGCGTTCGAGGTCCTCGAGGCCGGGGGCTCGCTCACGCCCTACCCCGAGGTCGTCAGCGAGGATTTTCGCCGACGATACCGCGTCCGGCTGGATGTTCATGATCTCGTCGGACACCGTTACGAGGAAGGTGGCCCCGTTGAGTGTGCGTCGCGGGCCAGCCTCGTGTTCGACTTGACCTTCGAAAGAACGTCTTCGGACTTCCTCATCGAGCCGGATCGATTTTGTAACCAATATTCGACACTTTGATTGATTCTCCTTGGTCGGCGAGTTTGCGCCACGCATCGAACCGCGCCACAACGTTATATGTTCAAGGGTCTTCGGACAACGATGCGACGTGGTATCCGTTCATCAGAAGGTGGGATAGCCCCTGCTCGCCTGCCCATCGCCGCTGCCGGTCGTGGGGGAGCAAGCGTTGGCGAGCGGCGAAACGAGGAACGAGGAAGGAAAGAGCCCATGAGCGAATCATCACTGGCTCTTTTGCTTCTATTTGGAGCCCCCACCCAAATTCGCTGGAAAACCCTTGCATGCGGTCTCCGGCGCCACGAAGCGAAGGGCGGTGCCGTCGCTGAGCTGCGTTCGGATCTCACCTCGGTCGAGCACTGTCCTCGTGTCGAGGTCGGCCATGCACCAGCGGACGATGAGCGTATTGCCCTCCCGGCGGATCGTCGCGCGCCCTTCGATGTAGTCGACGCTGCTGAGCGAGCACATCATGTCGAGGCCTGACGGGCTGGACTTGGCGCAGCACTCGTAGGGGTCGCCGCCTTGCGCGACCCAGAGGACCTCGCGCTCGATCGGCGGTAAGAATGCGCGCGGCATGGTGACCGACGCGGCGAGGCCGTTTTTCACGGTCTTGATCGTGGCGCTGACGTTTTCTCGCGACACGCTCGTCGTCGGCTCCGGATCGCCTTTGGCCGCGAGTTCGACGACCTCCGGGCAGTACGTTGCATAGCGTTCGGCGAGAGATTCGGGGGGAGGTGGAGGCACCGGGGTTGGAGCCGCCGAGGGCGCGGGAGGGGCCGATGCACTCCCGTTCGCACCCACGTCACGCGCGGCCGGTGAGGTTCCCGTCTCGTTGGTGGACGGTACGGTATTCCCCCCGGCGATGACGTTGTGCGACGGACCACACGCGCCAGTGGCGATGGTAAGGATAGCCAGCGGTAGCCACCGACCGGGATTATGCCTGCCAGCTCTCGTTTGACAACGCCGCCTCATCTTCAAAAGATACTCCGGCGGAAGTGGCTCATCAACCACTTTCCTTTCATCCACAGACCGTCTGCCTGCGATGCCGTCTTGGAAAAGCCAGCCATCACATCGGGTATCTCCGCAAACCCCGTTTCCGAAGGGGGGCGGTGTAAAAACATCAATAAATACAATTGCTTGAGCACTGTAGGGTGATGCTCGTGGGTTCCTATGCCTTCTCCAGAAGCTCGGCGAAGTATTCATCCTGTGCGAGGTTTGAGCCGTCCCCTCATTTTTCCCGGACTATTTCCCTGATTATCGACTGCCGGAAAGTCGTACCCATCACCACTCAGCCAGAATCGCTCAGGTTCATGACGATGTCCAACGCAAGGTTTTGGGGTCCAAGTTCACGTTCAAGTTCATGGCAAGGACCGGCTCAATGTCAAGGTTTAGGGGATTGTCTCCCCTATCCCTTGTTTTTCAGGAAATAATGAGGGGATCTATCAGATTCCGTGGACCTGCGGCGCCGCTGCGCCCAGTGCAGTGCAATGAGCGCGAGTATCGCCGGATAACCAGGTTGGGATGCGCCGACTCCGGGCATTGTGCAGCCGCAACCCTCGTCATTGGTGTCGTTCGTGTAGGTTTGGTGAGAAGAACCCGCCGCACCACCGCTCGACCCTGCCGTGCCACCGCCCGAGCCACTGGCACCGCCGGATTCGCTGATGCCTCCACTGCCTCCGGTTCCCATACCGCCTGTACCGGCCGCGCCTCCCGTGCCGCCAGCCCCTCCCGAGCCTCCGGTATCCGGAAAGACATCTCCCACGTTCACATAGCCAATCGCATAGACGGTGCTTGCGCCAGGGTCAGCGACGAAGGTGGCCCGATACGTGCCCGTGGCTCCCGCGGTAGCCTTGTATTTCCAATGATAAGGGCCCGTTCCTTCGATAGCCACAAGCTCCGTCGGCACGGTGGCTCCAGGCACGGCCTCGAACGAAAGACCGACGTTCGTGTATCCGGCCGTGCCAGATACGTCGATCGTCACTTCGCTTCCAGGAGCTGGATTGGACGGTTCGAATGTGATATTTGCCGCGCCTCGGGTCGAGGGAGCACAATCGAAGGTCGCTTCGCGGCAGATTTCGCCTGTTGGACACACGCCACCGTTGCCACACGAACTTATCGAAGCGCAATTTCCCTTGGTCAGGTCGCAAATGGTCGATCCACTGCAGGATGCGTCGTCCGTACACGTGTTGGGCTGCGATTCACAACTCGCGGGTGTCGTCCAGGCGTATTTTTTCGAGAAAGCATGAGTCAGGTCGTCAAGAAGGGCGGGACGGTTGCCAATCGCGAAGTCCCGGCCAGTGCCATCGTCATTGAGGGTCCACCGATAAGGCGTAATGGCGCGGATTTTGGTCGTATGCGAAGGATCCTGGTTCCAGGCGTTGATTTCCTGGAACATGGCCTGGAAATAGCCTACATCTTGGTTTGGATAGCAGGAATTGCCTTGTTGGGGGGCGCAGGCATTGCCGGTTTCCGTGATAAAGACGGGTTTTCCGCCGTGGCCTTCCTTCTCGATCGCCGCGATCCAGTCGCGGTAAATGCGGAACTGCCAGTGGAATGGATAACCGCAACCGTCGTTGGAAGCGCTCATATCTTCACTCGTGACCAAAGAGGCGAGGGAGCCATAGTCACCCGAATGTTGGGCTTGTGTATAAGCGTGAATGGCGAACCCATCGGGCTGGACGCCGCGCGCCACGATCTGCTGGATGATCCGGTGCATTGAGCAGATGCAAAACGGAGAATAAGGGCTCGCCGGGGCGACGAGAACGAGGTCGTTGTGATGACCCGAAATGGCATGAAGCGCAGCATGCACTTTGGCGTAGGCCTCGGCGTAAGGTGAGGCGTAACTCTCCGGATCGGCGTTGTTGGTGGTGAAATTGGGCTCATTGCCCACGATCCAGACATGGGTGTTGGGGCATTGAGAGGCAAAGGAAGCGAAAGCGCTTGCGTAGCCGGGAGCCTGTGCCGGATCGAGAGGAAAAGAGTGGCTGCCATCGACATCGAGGCGCTGAATGATGGAAATTCCCGCGGCAACCGCGGCGTCGTGGCAGTTGGTCGAAGGTTGACCTCCAGCGCCGATATATTGAAGGTCAGTGATCCATCCTTTATCACAACCCGACGTGGCATTCTGCATGTAGCCCAGGGACTCGATATCGTGCATTCCGTTGAGCCATGCACTTTGCCCCGGTGGTGGATCGGCGAAAGCGGGCATAGCCATTGTCAGGACCCCTGCCGAGACCGCTACTATTTGTGGGCGAATCACGCGCAGCGCCTTCCAAACCGAAGGAATGGAATGAGAGATAGCCATGTATGTAGGATATCGAAATACCATCGCTTCGACAACCTGATTTTTCAAACTTTGGGAGCACAGACGGGCATGGATCGGGTGGGGCGTGGTGTTTCTTGGTTCGGCTACGCGGCGCTCTGCCGCTCTGCGATTCGGTACGACAGCGGTCCCGGTTACCGCGATAACAACCTCGGTTTCCGGCTTTCCTGGTCTATCCCTTGACGCATGAACGCCTCTACGGTTGAATGCCGCGTCGTTGTATCGTACTCTGGAGGGACGTTTTGTCGTGATCCGCATGACGGACGTCAATGGCCGTGTGCATCCGCTGCGAATGACCAGGTTTTCAGAGGATGTGACAGATAATCGCAGTGATTCCATGGGCTTTGCCAAAGTGCCCGCGCCGTGGCCCATCGACAGGCGTTGGCAGACACGATGGTCCCAACGACACCCGGGGCTCTGGACCTATGCCGCCCAGCTCGTTAGAAACAAGCATATTCTGGCTTGGCTACCCCATGTCCTCCTCAAATCGCTCGCTTTCCGTTCCTTTCGTTCGGAGTCGTAGGAGCTTGTCTGGGAGGCGCCAGGAACGCCCGCGCTGGCATGTCAAGTATTTGAATTTAAAAGGATTTGGATTTGCGACGGCGCTGGATGCGAGGCGTGGATTCGGCCATGGCGCCTTTGTTCCCCTGATGCTGGCCTGGCCGTGGGGAAGGGCTGCGGCGGGAGACTTCGTGCCATCGGCGTCATCGCCGAACAGCCATTTCAAAGGAGCCATGGAAAATCGTAGACCCAGGGCTTGGTCTTGGCGTATCGTACGCTCACGATGCACGAGGACATTTTCGGACTCATGGGAACGATCGTCAACAACCAATACCGGGTGGATAGCGTTGTTGGTGAAGGAGGATTCGGGGTAGTGTATCGCGGCTGGCACCTGAGTTTCGAGTGCCCTATCGCGATCAAGTGCTTGAAGATACCACCGCATTTCACCACGGAAGCGAAGGGGCAGTTTTTCGAAAGCTTTCGCAAGGAAGGCCAATTGCTGAACAAGCTTTCGAATAAGCATCCGTCGGTGGTGCGGGTCTATGATTTCGGAGTGACGGGCACGTATGCGGGTACAGACGCGCCGTATCTGGTGTTGGAGTGGCTTTCCGGGGTCGATTTGGCTACGGAGATGGCGCGTCGTGGGCGGCCGTACACGGAGAAAGAAGCACTTTTGTTGCTTCGCCCGGCGGTGGAAGCGATAGCGATAGCCCATGGTATGAATCCTGCTATTGCGCACCGTGATTTGAAGCCGGCGAATTTGTATTTGGTGCGGGGAGATTCGGACGATTCGTTGAAAGTGCTGGATTTTGGCATCGCGAAGGTGATGCAGGAGGGAGATACGGCGACGCAGCTTGCGACGCGGACGTCGAGTGGATTTAGTGCATTTTCCCCACAATACGGTGCACCCGAGCAATTCATGTCGAAGCGTTTCGGTGCAACGGGACCGTGGACGGATGTGCATGCGTTGGGGTTGATTATGGTGGAGATGGTAACGGGCCATTCGGCGCTGGAAGGGGAGACACCCTACGAGTATGCGCATGCGGCGATGAGCGGGGAGCGACCGACGCCTCGAAGTCGGGGAGCGCGAGTCAGTGAAGGCATGGAAAGGCTGTGTGCGAAGGCGTTGTCGCTGCATCCGCGCGATCGGTATGGGAATGCGCAGGAAATGTTGACGGCGATGGATGAGGTATTGAGAGGGGCAAGGGGGCAACGTGGGAAGCGGGAAAGCAGGGCAAAGGAGGCAATGGATCGTGTAGCTGCAACGAGTTTAGGGGTGGAGACGTATGTACCTGGGAGTCATCCGCAGGGTTCGAGCACGACGATGCCTGTATCGCATTCCGTGGGGGCAGCGGAGCCTGTAGAAGTAGGGCAAGGGACGGTTTTTGGTGATCAGGTGAGAACGTACGTACCTGACACGTTGGAGGCTTCTGGTCAGGAGAAGGTAGCGAAGAAGGTAAGGGGTAAGTTATCGAATAAGTGGGCGATAGCGGGTATTGGTGGCGCAGGGGTGGTGGGAATCGTTGCTATGTTGATGATGGCGATCGGGGAGAAGGGGGAGAAGAAAAAAGGAGTTGAAACACCGGTCGTCGTGGCTTCCGCGGAAAATGAGCCGCGCTTGGAACCCGCATCTCCGGAGCCGCAACCGTCCAAACCGGCGCCTGCTGTGAAGCGGTGTCCTGAGGCGACATCACTTCCCAGCGGTTATGTGTGCATCGAGCCGGGCACGTTTGTGATGGGGAGCCCGGCGAGTGAAAAGGGGCGTAGTAATAACGAAGATCAGCATCGAGTGACGTTGACGCGGGCGTTTATGATGAAAGCGACGGAGGTGACGCAAGGGGAGTGGGAGTCGTTGATGGGGGACAATCCTTCGTATTTCAAGGCCTGTGGAGGGAGTTGTCCTGTAGAGCAAGTGAGTTGGTATGAAGCGATAGCGTATGCGAATGCGTTATCGAAGAAGGAGGGGTTGGAGATATGTTATAGGGATGGAGAGAAGGAGTATGACAAGTCTTCGGCGTCATCGAAAACGGAACCGCGTTGGCCGAAGGGATTGGATTGCTTGGGGTATCGTCTTCCCACGGAGGCGGAGTGGGAGTATGCGGCGCGTGCGGGGACGACGACGGCGTTTTATACGGGTGATATTACGGAGCCGACTGGACGGGATGCGAATCTGGACAGGGCGGGGTGGTACGAGGAGAATTCAGATAGAAAGACGCATCCTGTGGGGCAGAAGGCAGCGAATGGTTGGGGGTTATATGACATGCATGGGAATGTTTGGGAGTGGGTCTGGGACAGGTATAGAGATTATGGGCAAGGCGAGCAGCGGGATCCATTGGGAGCGCAGACGGGCGTGAGTCGGGTGCTACGTGGCGGTTCCTGGTACTACTTCGCCAGGCACTGTCGGTCTGCGTTTCGCTACTACTACAGCCCCGACTACCGCTTCAACTACCTCGGTTTCCGCCTTTGCAGGTCTATCCCTTGACACTTGAACCCTTGGACCCTTGTCATCTGGGATCTGGGGTCGTCGTAAGGGAGCGAAGGGAGCTTGCCCCGCGAAGCGAGCGCGCTTGCGGCGCTCGCAGCGGGGAATGCGACCGTAGCGTACTGGAGACGGCCCGGGGGGCCGAGGGGGGGAGAATCCCCCCCTCGTTTTGAAAAATGCGTTGAAAATGTGGCGCTTACAGTGAATTGGAGCGGTTTTGGGCTGCTCGGTTTCCATCAAAACAAGAAGGCCGCTGGTTGGCGTGACGGTGTATTGATCACGCAGCGACTTGATCCCGCGCCGACGATCGATCATCTTGAATCCCATGCGTTGCCTGATTCCTGCGGTATTGCTTATCTCGCTCCTCGCCCTCGGCTGTGGGAGCACGGATGCCTCGTTGGAAAGCTCCGGAGGCGGAGCGGATGCCAGCGATGCGGTCATGGACGCGGCCGATGCGGGCGATACGCTCGAAGCAGGCCAAACGACGGAAACGAATGAGGCCGCGGACGATGCCATCATCGACGTGGCGAGCGAGGTGTCGATCGAAGGGGGATCCGGTGGCGATGCGGACGCCGATGCCACCAGTGACGATGCCGAAGCCGGTGACGATGCGCTCGATTGCAACGCGCTTTCTGCGGAAATCGCCGCGCAAACGCAAGTGATTGGTTCCACCAGTGTCGTCGTTCGACTCGATTATACGTCGCTGAAGGTGTTGGGACAGGTGGCTGTCAAAGGGGGGTATGCGGGGGGCATGAAAGAACAAGTGGCGCGCGACGTCGCACAAAAAGACACGGGCTATGGCGGCGGAACGTTGTTGTCCGGCCCCGATCCCGAGGATGAGTGGGTGTTTTTCACCTCCGCGGGTGATTTTGGAGGCTCCGCCGCCGTGAGCGCGCGTACGGGACTCACGGTGTTCGGCGGTTCCACCGTCTGGGCAGGCAAAGGCGATATCAACTATCCGAAAGACTGGAACCTGATCGATCTCGGCAGCGGCTGCCCGCCCCGGGAACGACGACCCGCGCGCGGTTTCGATCTGGGTCAAGGCCAGCCGTTGGCGCAAGCAAAGGTCGACGCCGCGGTGGATGTCGTCTGGCAAACCGCGTTGCCTGCCGCACTCATGCAATGGGGCTATGTTTTTGATGTGCTCGTGCTGTTGTACCCACGCTCGGTGGGGGCCTTCGACCCCACCACGGCCGAGTATGTCGTCATCGTCAACGCTGGTTGGCTCGAATGACCGGACGATCGTCGTGGGGCAAGAACAACGAGCGTATAGATAAAAATGTATAAATATCAATGGGTTATGGAAAGTTGGGCGGTGGATGCAGGCCTTCCGATGAGCTGATGATGCGGGAGGGAACGCCGATCATTGTCCAGCCGCGCCGAGTTGCGAACAGGGCGAGCCAGGCAAAGGACGCATGAAGTCAGGAGAAGTCGGATCCATGCTGATAAATTCCGGGCTGCCGCCCGTTTGCCAGCAATTGCCCGTGATCTGTCCACTGCCATAGCCCTGAACGCTATCGCCGACGACCACGCTATTCATGAGTTGCGTATCATCTCCTGTCCAGAAGCCCCGATGATCCTCGACCGCGGTCACGTGCTCAAAGACCACGTTTTTTCCTGAGTTGTAGTCGAAACCGGTCTGTTTGTTGCGATAGGAAATGCAGCGGCGCACCACGGTGCCGTCGGAGGGCGGTTTCCCGCCAGCTTTGAATCCATTGCCATCCCCGCTTCCCAAACCACTTTGACGAGCTACCGAGCAGGTAATCGAACTGCCCGTGGATCGCCAGGTGTCGATGCCATCATCGGAATTGAGGTATACCAAACAATGGTCGACTTCGTTATCGGCCCCGGACGAAATGGAGATACCGTCGGAGTTACCTCCATCCGCGAATTCCGGGTCGAGCAGGCCGACCCCGGAATTGTCGTGCGCGACACAATTTCGAAGGGTGTTGCGGGAGCCGTACTTGCCGTAGGGATATTCTTCGTAAGGGCTAAAGATTTGAATACCACTTAGTTTGTTATGATGGGCTACGATTCCATCGAGGGTATTGTCCGTTCCGCCAATCCAGATACCTTGCATGGGCATATGACGAACTTCAAACCGGCGAAGGTGGTAGAAGGCGCCCGTCACGCGGATGTACACCTGCGTGCCCGGCTTGAGGCTGGAGCCGTCGAATATGGCCAATTCACCCGGATAGCTCTCGATGGTGATCGGCCCGGTTTGGGTTCCTTGTTGGTGGAAGGCGATGGATTTCGAGACCGGGTACACACCACCGCGTAAAAAGACGACAGATCCGGGGCCGGCGTTGGCAATCGCGGTCCACACGTCGCAAGGCGCGGCCTCCGTGCAATTCTTGCTTGTGCCGTTGGGAGCCGCGAAGTGGGTAGCTTGTGCGAGGGGGGTTGGTTCGACGGGCATGGGGCCGATGACGCCTTGACAAGGAGCTTGTGTTGCGCCTGCTGCCCCTGCGGAACCGGCCTGTCCCGCTGCCGCGCCTTCTCCGCCGGAACCGCTGGTGGCTCCCGTTCCCCCGGTGCCTTCCCCCGCGTGGCCTCCCGCGGCTGAGGCTCCCGCGGTTCCGCCCAGGCCTCCGCTGCCGGCGCTTCCCCCACCCGAACCGCCAGAGCCGCCACCGCTGTCGGTGCCCGGGGCGTCTGTCCCGGCTTCCACCGACCCACTTCCTCCGCTTGCAGGCGAAGAGGAGGAGTCATCGTGGCCACAGCCAGGGTAACAAGGGATGGCAAGTAACCATACCACGATCCTTGCCGCGTTTCGGGAGCCCTTATCCATGCGGGGAGTATAGGGCTACCGAGACTATCTTTCCACCCTTTTCGTTGTATGCGGTACCCCAATTGGCATTGCTTCGTTGCCTTTCCGGGCCGATGGTTGCTAGTTGTTAGTGGCCATTTCGTTGCTACTTGCTAGTTTTCACGGCCCCCATCCCCGGCCCTTCCCCCACGCCGTAGCCTCCCATCCCCGGCCCTTGTTACCGCCCCCCATCCCCGGCCCTTCCCCCCACGCCGTAGCCCCCCATCCCCGGCCCTTCCCCCCACATGGTGGGTGGAAGGGAGGCGGAGTCGGAGTGGGATCAAGGTTGGTTCAGGATTGATAAAATGCACTTCAATAATATCTAATTCGAATTTCTTGTTCCTAGTTTCTAGTTTCAAAATATTTTAGCTAAATAATTAACCACTGTTTTAATTCCCCTCCACCCCGATTCGGGGGGTAGAGCCAGGGTGGGGGGAAAAAGGGGGGGAGAGCCAGGGTGGGGTGCCAGTTTGCAAACACTCTATTATCGGGACACCGCTGGGTAATAAGGCTGTCCAGCTTGGTGGATATGAGTTCAACGTGGCTGCGAATGGGTTAGCCATCAACGTGTTCCGCCGACGCGCGGGACGCTTGCCACGTCCAATAAGCTGGTCATGATGGGGTTTGACTTGAACCCACACCCGATATATCTCGCCTCGTTCACTCTATCCTACCGTTTTTATTCAGTGTATTTCGATTGCGCCAAATCGTGAGACAGCCTCGTTGCCCATCGCCGCACCTTATCGAGCCCCCATCCACCTGGGTCATCACCTGACAGATCCCCTCATTTTTTCCTGAATTGGAAAGGAACACGAGCTTAGGATTCTTGGGTGTTGAGTTTGGCTCGGTCCTTGACCCCCTTGAAGCACCCCCAACAGTTGGCCTGGGCTACTAAACATTGTACTGGCGTTTTGCGGTGAACGATATGGGATGAACGTGACCATTTTTGTGTGCCGTGCGCCGTGACCGTGATCGTGGACCGTGACCGGGAAGGAAAAGCCCAGCAAATATGAGGGGATGGCTTAGGGGCATAAGGCTTCACGACAGGACATACTGCCTACTTATCCTTCTTCGCTCATGTCATTACGGGGGACTTCTTCATCGGCCTTTTGCGGGGCTTCGGCGACCAGAGGATGGGAATGCAAGTCGGCGTGCTCCTCGAGGCGGCCTGGTGGTTCCTTTGACTCCAACGGCAAAGAGGTCGCGAGCCTGGGTTCTTGACCGGTATGGTTTTCGAAGTTGATGCGCGCTTTTTCGATGACGAGCCAGTTTTGGAAAAGCCGACCATGGATGGCCCCAATATACTCTCCCAGCATCCCCAGAAATACCAGTTGTATGGAGGAAAGGAAAAACAAGCCAATGACCGCGGGGGCGATACCGACGCTGAACGAATCCCAATAGATAATTTTGTAAATTAAGTAGCCCAAGGCGGATAGGGCGCTGAGAAAGGCGACGATGAACCCGGTCATGGTGGTAAGGCGCAAAGGGATCTTCGAGTGTTTGACGATGCCTTGCATGGCCTGGTCGTACAGATCGTAGAGCCGATTTTTGGACAACCCGTGTTGCCGCACCGGCCGGATATATTCGACCCGGGCGATGGGAAACCCCATGTCCGCGACGAGACCGCGGAAAAACGCATAGTGGTCACCGGTGCGCCGGACGAGGTCGATGATTTTTTGGTCGTATAGTCCGAAACCCGTGAAATCATTGATGAGTTCCGTTTCGGAAATATGGTTTAGCGTGCGGTAGTAAAGCTTTCGAACCGCATACATGAAGGGCGATTCTCTGGAGCCTTTTTTGACCGCGGCGACGATGAGAAAGCCTTTTTCCCATTCACGAACGAAGTCGGTGATGAGTTCGGGGGGATCCTGCAAGTCGGCGCATAGCGATACGATGGCGTCGCCGGAGGCCTGGAAAAGGCCGTGGAGCGGAGAGCGGATGACCCCGAAGTTGCGTGTATTAATGATGATTTTGACACGTCGATCCTTGGCCGCGAGCTTTTGGAGTTCTTCGATCGTGCCATCGGTCGATGCGTTATCGATGAAAATATGCTCCCATTGATAGGTGGGACCGAGGGCTTCGAGGGTGGCGCGGGTGCGCTCGAAAAGAGGGTAGACGTTGTCTTGCTCGTTGAAACAAGGCGTTACGACACTGATGGTTTTGGGTCGCGGCAAGGGGGAGTCCCCGCTTGCAGAATCGGGATCACAACAAGGCAATGAAGTCGATGCATCCATGCTCGATGACCCATTCTATCGCGATCGGCATTTCGATAGGGTGAATACCGAGCATAGGCGATCATTCCGCCACCACCCCAGGCGATGCTGGCGCAAAGTCGTCCTCAGGACCCCGAATCAAGTATGCTTATGCTTCCATGATCCGGGTTGCTGATTTCATCGCCCAAACCTTGGTTTCCCGCGGCATCGACCAAGCTTTTCTCGTTTCCGGCGGCGGCGCCATGCACCTGAACGACGCCATCGGTGCTTGTTCCGGTCTGTCCTATCTGGCCTGCCATCACGAACAAGCTTGTGCCATCGCCGCGGAAGGCTACGCCCGCATCGCGGGCAAACCGGCACTCGTCAACGTGACCACCGGCCCCGGCGGCATCAACGCTCTCAATGGCGTTTTCGGGGCCTACACGGACTCTATCCCGATGCTGATCCTTTCCGGACAGGTCAAAAGAGAAACATGCATGGCCTTCCATACCGTGCCCGGCCTGCGGCAACTCGGCGACCAGGAGGCAGATATCGCTGCCATGGTCCGTGGCATCACCAAATACGTCGCCGTCGTTCGTGACCCCAACGACATCCTTTATCACCTCGAGCGTGCGCTGGCTCTCGCCACGGAAGGACGCCCCGGCCCTTGCTGGCTCGATATTCCCTCCGACATCCAAGCCGCATCGATCGACCCTTCGTGCTTGCGGCGCTACGACCCCGCGGAAGATGCCCCCGTATGGTCCCGTCAAGGGCTCGAAAGCGTTTGCAGCGAGATCCTTCATCGCCTTCGAACCGCCTCTCGTCCCGTCATCCTCGCGGGCACCGGCATCCGTCTCGCCAACGCCGTGCAAGCGTTTCAACGGCTGGTCGATAAACTACGCATTCCCGTGACTACGGCCTGGACCCATGACATTGTGCCCACCGCCTCCCCGTACTTTTGCGGCAGGCAAGGAACCATCGGGGATCGGGCCGGTAACTTCACCGTGCAAAACAGCGACCTGCTGCTCGTGTTGGGCTCCAGGCTCTGCATCCGTCAAGTCGGGTATCATGGGAAAGCCTTCGCCCGCGAAGCATTCAAGATTCAGGTGGATATCGATCCGGCGGAATTGCAAAAACCAACGGTGTCCATCGATCTGCCGGTATGTTGCCATCTACTTGATTTCATTAGCGAATTAGAAAAACAGCTCGATGCGCGGGGCGATGATTCTCCCAAGCACGCCGACTGGCTCGCATGGTGCAAAGAGCGCGTATCCCGCTATCCGGTCGTGCAGCCGCGACACCGGGAATTCCACGATGGCATCAATCCCTACCACTTTTTCGATCGTCTTTCGGACCGTTTGCAAGACGATGATGTGTTGGTTTGCGCCAATGCGACGGCGACCATCGTACCCTTTCAAGTCGTGGCGATGCGAGGCTGCCAGCGGATGTTTTCGAACTCAGGGAGTGCCTCGATGGGGTGGGAATTGCCGGCCGCGGTGGGTGCGGCGATCGCGCGACGAGGCAAGCGGGTGCTTTGCCTGGCGGGCGACGGTTCGATTCAGATGAATTTGCAGGAGTTGCAAACCATCGTGCATCATAAGCTTCCTGTTAAAGTATTCGTCCTCGATAACGCGGGGTATCTTTCGATTCGCAGCACGCAAAACAATTTCTTTGGTCGTCTCGTGGGCGCTGGTCCCAGCAGTGGTGTGTCGTTCCCCAACATGCTCGATGTGGCCCGGGCTTTTGGTATTCCCGCCATCGAGATCGAGGGAAGGGACTTCGAGGCAAGTCTATCTTCGGTTCTTGCGAGTCAAGGACCGTGTGTGGGGGTGGTCCGACTCGATCCTCAGCAGGGCTTCGAGCCTCGAAGCAGTTCGAAATCCTTGCCGGATGGCCGGATCGTCTCGGCCCCCCTCGAAGATATGTATCCGTTTCTCGAACGAGACGAACTGCGAAGCAACCTGTTCATCGAAGAATGGAAGAATTGAGCGAAGCCAATGCAAGATGGCGCGCGAAGGTCGAGACCATGGATCAAAAAATATTCGACGAACTTTTCGTCCTCGAGATCGCGAACAACCATTGGGGAAAGGTGGATCGAGGACTCAAAATTATCTCGACCTACAATCAAATCGTACGCTTCAATGGCGTCCGCGCGGCGCTCAAATTGCAGATTCGCGATGTCCCATCCTTCATTCACAAAGATTTTCTGGGGCGCACGGACATTCGGTACATCAAAAAGACGTTGGATACGGCGCTGCCTTTCGAGGGCTATGCGGCGTTGGTCGAAGCCATTCGGAAAGGACCTTGTATCCCGATGGCAACGCCGTTCGACGAGGCCTCCGTCGATACGTGCATGAAACTCGGTATCCCGCTGCTCAAGATCGCCAGCTACGACATCAACGATTGGTTCTTGATTGAACGGATTGCGGCCACGCGAAAACCCGTCATCGTTTCCACGGGCGGCGCCTCCCTCAAGGAAACGGATGATATCGTTTCCTTCTTTGAAAAGCGTAACATCCCTCTCGCCATCAATCATTGCGTCTCGCTTTATCCCACGGAGGATGATGAGCTGGAGTTGAACCAACTCGATTTTTTGCGCATGCGATACCCGGGGCATGTCATCGGTTTGTCGACGCACGAGTATCACGACTGGACGACATCGATGTATATCGCCTATGCCAAAGGCGCGCGGACGTTCGAACGGCATGTCGATATCGAGATGGATGGCGTGTCGGTGTCGCCCTACTGCTCGCTTCCCGCGCAAATCGACACGTGGTTCAAAGCGTTCGAACATGCGAAACGAGCCTGTGGGGTGCCCTCGAGCATGCGACGCATTCCACAGAGTCGAGAAATCGAATACCTCAACGCGCTCGTGCGAGGGGTTTATGCGAAACGAGATCTCCCCGCGGGGTATATGCTCGAACACGGTCCCTCGCTTTGGGAAGACGTTTACCTCGCTATTCCCCTGCAAAAAGGGCAGATTTCATGCCGAGAACTCATGTCCGGAGAAGTGCTTCTGAAAGATATCGCCAAAGATCAACCCATCATGATCGATGCGATTGATTGTCCCTATGCACACGATGAGCGTTTGCGATCGTTGATCTTCCACCGCGGACTCTGATCACGACTTGTCGTGGCGCGTATGCCAGTCACGGCTTTTTCGAATTCCGTCTTCTAGCGATGTCCAGGCTCGAAGTCCGAGTTCATTTTCCGCCCGTTGCACGTCGGGAACGTAATCGTGACCTGCAAGCGATTCGGTGGATGCCATTTCGATCGCCATGCCAGGACGTACGTGATCAGCGATCGCGCGTGCCAATGCGGCGATCGAAATCGCGTGGGGGCTACCAACGTTATAGGGGCGACAACTCGTTCCCCGCATCAACAAGGTCCAAAGCCATACTGCCAAGTCCGCGGCGTAAAGATAGGAGCGAAGGGGCGTGCCATCGCCTTTCATACGAATCGGTCCGCCGTTCAGGGCATCTCGCAGGAAGTTTCCAAATGCAAAGCCCGCTTGTAGCGGAAGCATCGGCCCCATGAACGCAAACAGCCTTGCGATCGCGATATCGAAGCCGAATTGTTGCGCAACCATCGCGCATAGCCACTCCGAGATTCGTTTGGCTTGGCCGTAGGCGGATCCGGTATCCGATGGTGGGGGGGCACCCAGGTAGTCCTCACGGATAGGTTGCTCGGAACGAGGAACTTTGCCGTACACGGCTCCGGAGCTGGTGAACAGCATTCGCCGTGTGCCATGCGTTTTTGCGAATTCCAGCACGCGCTTCGTTCCCTGCACATCGGATGGGAACGTGGCGAAGGGATGCACAGGGGTTGGGGAAAAGGAAGGTGTCGTGGCCGCATGAATGATGAATCGAACCTCGCCATCCGGGAAGGGGAATGATTGCATGTCGCCCTCGAGAAGGTGAACCGACGGATGATGGGCTACCCCTGGCTGACGGGCGGCAAACGCTGTCGACGAGCGGGTGAGAAGCACGAGCCGAAGGCCCAGATTTCGTCGGTCTTGCGCCCACAGCAGCGATTGCGTCAACCAGCTCCCCACGAACCCACTTGCCCCCGTGATGAAGATCGACGCGCCCCGCAAGGTTTCGAACTCCTGGGAGCACCGGGCCAAAATGTAGTCCATATCCTCTTCAGGAAGAGGTTGGATAAGCGCGCGATCGTCATTGTTTGCCATGGCGCATCATTCGTTTCTTTCCCGTGGTTGACGACGCGGCGGGCGCGCGGATGGTGACATGCCTTTGGTTGTTCATCCGATACACAAAAAAATTGTCGGCAGCGATTCGTCTCGATCCAATGTTGCTCCGAGCGAATGGATAAATGAAACGGGTTATCCCGAAAGGAAATCAATTCGCTTCGTCCGAAAAAAGGCGAAACGGTAGTTTTCGGCCGAAGATACCGGAAGCGAAGTGATAATCGGTGATGAAGACCGCGCTCCTGTCGAGCAGCGATAAGCAGGGGAGCCGCGAACCCACGAAAGATAAAAGCCTGTGTGCGCACCTTCGGTCCGGATTTTTCCGCATCGTATCGCTGAGCATGCCAGCAGCATCTGTGATGTAACATCTTGAAATTGTTGCAGAAATGGGAATAGGGGCAGGTCGGTACATCGTTTGTAATCGATTCGCGCAATTCTTGGCCCATCCGTTCCGCACCTCGTATCGGACGAGGGTGCGCTCGATTTCACCCGTTCGAACCATCGCCTTGGCGGCCGCGGTCCTGCTTGTTCCCGTGGACGTTGCTTCCGCTCCTCCGGCACCCGCCGCTCCGACGGCGTTATTTCGAACCCCTCATGCGTTGTCGGTGGGTGCTCCCAATGCCGGGAGTCTCGTGCGGGGATCAAAACTCGAAACATCCGATCATATCCGCGTCGTGCCGGATTGGAACCATCCGGATTATCGCTGGGGATTGCCTGAACTCGTGCAGATGTTGCAACGGGCCGCGCACCATATTCATGAAAAACACGGCCCCTGCCGCATGAGTGTGGGGGATTTATCCTGTCGCGAAGGGGGATCGCTGCGCAAACATCGCTCGCATCAAAGCGGACGCGATGTCGATATCGCGTTTTACATGGTCGATCGAAAGGGAAAACCCTTGTATCACTCGTCGTTTGTCGCCTTTGGGGCTGATGGACGAGCCATCAACCATCCGGAAGCGCGTTTCGACGATACCCGCAATTGGGCCCTCGTTGCCACGTTGCTTTCGGACCCGAAAGCGCGAGTTCAGCAGATTTTCGTGTCCAACGACGTGCGAAAGCGGCTGCTTATCGAAGCCGAGCGGCAACAGGCACCACGACGACTTCGATTGGAAGCTGCTCGTGTGCTGATTCAACCCTCCGGCTCCTCGGCCCACGCCGACCACTTTCATGTACGCATCGCATGCCCGCCGAACCAACGGGGGGCCTGTGAGTCTTGGCCTCGATCCCCAACTCGTGAAATTGTCACCCCGGATCAGCAAAAACCGAATAAAAGCGCGAGAGGGAAACGTCGTCGCGCGGGTACCGAAGGATAATCCTTATAATACCGTACCCTTGGGCTTGGGGGTGGGCGATACGATATTGGGGTGACGCCGTCGGGTCAGGGTCCCTCGAACGAATTCCTTGAGCACCGGGGCAATGTTGTCCACCACATCATCATCCCATTCACCGCCATGGATTCCGTCGCGTGCGGTCAGGTCCGTGCCTAGCAAGAAAAACCCGGGAATGAGTTCGGAGGGCACCCCCAATTCATCCAGTTCTTGCGAAAAAATGTGGACGTCCGTGCGAACCAGCCGCACGGAAGCCAGGGCGGTTTGCATGGCTGGTGCGGATAACGCGGCCGCCACCCCCTGACAAGGACGGCATTCGGTGGATGTCGTTTGTAGCACGAGCAGTTGTTTCTCTCGTTCGGCGATGAGCCGTTGCTGGCGGAGGGCCGATGGAAGGGAGGACTCTTGTTCACCAATATCCACGACGGTGATTTTTCCAACGTGGGTTTCGACGGTGCGGACTTCGCGGGTCTCGGTAGCCGTGGACGACGGGGGTGGGGCAGGAAGGGATGTCGATGGGGGAGAGGGCGTGAAGCTGGTGGGGGGGAGAGCTGGAGCAGTTCTGTGGAGGGTATGAAAGAAGAACCCGATAACTGCCGCGAATAGGAGGCAAGTGGCCGCGCCGCTGGACAAGCCAACCCAGGCCAGGATGGCACCGGATTTTTTCCCTCGAGAAGCTCGGATATCCCACAGGGCTAGCGCACCAACTATCATGGCGGCGATACCTGCGATGGGGCCGAAACACATCCAGCCGAGAATACCGAGTACCAATGCGGTGATCGCCATGGCGCTCGTCGGTGCAGGCGGGGCTGGTGCGGCCATTCCTGGGCTTATGCCTGGCACATCAGCACGCCACGGAGGCGGGGCGTGGAAGGGCGTAGGTTCAGGCTCGGGGCGAGGGGGCTCGGAGGGGGTCACGATATTCCGGTGTTTTTGACGGCGGCCTTCGGGTCGTTGGCCTTTCCGTGAGAAAACCACAACTCAGAACAATTGTGTCTTGACAAGGTGATCAAATTGAATACGTACGCATACCACGTACCAATAGGTTTGGGTCTGATTGGGGGCGTATCATGAACGATCCGGCGGTCGATGCACAAATGGAAAAAGAGTCTGCGAGAGCCGAGGGTGGTGAAAGTGATGTTTCCGTGCGCGTGACATCGGGTGGGGAACGATATTTCGTCACCGATGGGAGTGCGACAGTGGGGCCGGTCGATGGGGAATTGTTGGCTCGCGGCATTCATGCGGGTCGGGTTCCTTTGGACGCGATGGTGTGGTCGGCGGGGTGGGCGCAATGGCGTTTGGTGTCCGACTATGCGTCGGAATTGGGGTTGATGCCGAGCCGGGAGGAGACGCGGGCGAGTTCGATGCTTGCGCGCGTGAGTGATTTGGTGCCGATGCAATTGCCCTCGACGGATGTGCAGGTGCAAGCGCTTCGAGATTGCAGGACGTTGAACGAGGCGGCGAGCAAGTGGTTGGAGCAGGCCGTGGCGGTGACGGAGGCGGATTGCGGTTGGGTCCATGTTTTTTCGCGGCAAGCGGGAGGAGCGATGATCACGCTCGAGGGTAAGGGGCCACGGGCGGCCTTTGGCGTGGGGCGCACGATCGACCCGGCGGATCATGCCTTGCGAGCGGCCCGAGAGGGGCGACTGGTGATGAGTGAACCCATGGCGGGGGTGGTGGGAGCAGCGATTTCGGCGCGTCTAGTAGCAACTGGCGTTACCCCCATCTCGGTATTGATGGTGCCAGTGGTGGTGGAAAACCAGCTTTTGGTCATGTTGGAACTCGGCAAGGACGATGGTTGGTTTTCTGCGACGGTGGCGGCGGTGGTGGAGCAACTATCCAAGGACTTGGGCATGTTTGCGCGAAAGCGCCGTTGGCATCAGGGATGATATTGTAACCATTTGAATTTGTTGATTTAATATATGGCTCGGCAGGCTTTCTTTTCGTGTGGCGGTTCGTGTTGGGTGGCGAGTGGGGGTTGGGGCATGACTCAGCGTTGACAACTCGTTTTGTCGCTGCTAGTGATTCGCGCCTCGAATTGGGCCCCCGCCACGGGTCCTTCCGGCGCGGCTTGGCGCGTCGGTTTCACGGCAAGACCCATCCACGAAGGCAGGCGCGACGTGTTCAGGAAGGTATGCATCTTTTCTGGCAACGCGAATCCGGCTTTAACGCAGGAAATCGTCAAGTTTCTCGAGATTCCTCTCGGCCAGATTCGTGTTTCGCGCTTTTCTGATGGGGAAACGTTCTGCGAAGTCCAGGAAAACGTTCGCGGTGTCGATTCGTATGTGATCCAACCCACGAGTTCTCCCGTGAACGAGAACTTCATGGAGTTGCTCATCATCGCCGATGCGTTGCGTCGTGCTTCCGCGGGATCCATCACCGCAGTCGTTCCGTACTATGGTTATGCGAGGCAGGACCGCAAGGTCGCGCCGCGTACACCGATTACCTCGAAGCTTTGTGCGGACCTGATGGTATCCGCGGGCGTGAATCGTGTTTTATGTGTCGACTTGCACGCGGGGCAGATTCAAGGCTTTTTCAACATCCCGTTCGATCATCTTTTCTCGATGCCGGTCATGCTCGAGAACTACATCAAACGGCATTATGACAGCAGCGCGGTGGTGGTTTCACCGGATGCAGGCGGAGTCGAGCGTGCGCGTGCCTACGCCAAACGCTTCGGCGCATCGCTTGCCATCATCGACAAACGTCGAGAACGCGCAAATATCTCCGAAGTCATGCATATCATCGGTGAGGTGTCGGGGCGTGATTGCATCATCGTGGATGACATGATCGACACGGCGGGGACGCTTTGCAATTCCGCCAGAGCGCTTCAGCAAGCAGGGGCCCGAAAAGTGGTGGCTTGTGCGACGCATGCGGTTCTTTCGGGACCTGCCGTAGCGCGGATCATGGATTCACCTCTGTCGGAGGTCGTGGTTACCAACACCATACCGCTGTCCGAGGAGGCAGCGCAATGCGGCAAAATCCGCGTCGTTTCCATCGCTCGATTGTTGGGCGAGGCGATTCGACGCATCCACCATAGTGATTCGATTAGCTCGCTCTTCGCATGAGAGCGGCTCAAGACGGCTAGCGCATGGTAGATGCGCAAGACATTAGCTAGGAAGAGACAGGCAAGATGGAGTTTCATAAGATCGACGCTTCGCTTCGCGCACAACGGGGAAAGGGGCCTTCGGCCCGCCTTCGTCGCGAAGGTGTGATCCCGGCCATTGCTTATGGTTCGGGGCATGAGGCCACGGCTATCACCGTGAATCCCAAAGAGCTTTTGGCGGCGGTGACGGGACCCTGGGGTCGCAATACGGTTCTTCAGGTGGCTGTCGACGGTGCAGAGCCGTTCCCGGCCTTGTTGGCGGATCACGCCTATCATCCCGTCAGTCGTGATTTGGTGCATGCGGACTTCCTTCGGATCGACTTGTCGAAGCCGGTGGAAGTCGATGTGCCGTTGACGACGACGGGCAAGGCGGCTGGAGTGATTGAGGGGGGAACCCTTCGTCAGATTTTCCGCAAGCTGCCCATCTCATGTTTGCCTTCTGCGATTCCGCAATTCATCGAATTCGATGTGACGGAGATGAAGCAAAACGATGTGCGCAAGGTGAGTGATCTTACGGTGCCCGAAGGGGTAACGATTCGTCTTCCCATCGAACAGACGGTTGTGGCTGTGGATGCGGCCGTACAAGAAGAAGTGGAAGCGGCAGCGGAAGGCGAAGGGGCAGCTCCTGCGGCGGCTCCTGCCGAGGCAGAGAAGAAAGCTCCGGAAAAGAAAGCCGACAAGAAGTAGCTTCATCGTTTCATGCGATGAAGCAATGCCTTTTTCTTCGTACGGGCATCCCTCATGCTTGTCATTGCAGGACTTGGCAATCCCGAACCTCGGTATGCCCGCAATCGCCATAATATCGGTTTCGAGGTCGTGCAGGCCTTTGCCGAGGTGGTGGGTGCCGATCCTTGGCGAAGCAAGTTCCAAGGCGAGATCGCTCGCTGTCATGTCGGTCAAACCGATGTGCTGCTCGTTCGACCCATGACGTTCATGAATCGTTCGGGCGAGTGTTTGCAAGCGGTAACGAGTTTTTTTCGAATCCCGCCATCGGACTTGCTCGTGGTTCATGATGAACTCGACTTGCCGTTCGGCACCTTACGTTTGAAACCCGGCGGAGGGCATGCGGGACATAATGGTTTGCGTTCGATCATCCAGCATCTAGGCTCGGATTTCGCGCGTTTGCGCTGTGGGATCGGCAAACCTCCCGCCGGTTTTCGTGGCGAAGTGGCGGATTACGTCTTGTCGGACTTCGATGCAAACGAAAGGGATGCCCTGGCCGACGTGGTGGACCGTGCGGTTAAAGCGCTGCGCATGGTATTGAAGCGAGGGCTGGGAGAAGCCTCCAAAGCTCTCAATACGCGTCCAAAACCTCCAAAACCATCCCCCGACCCAATCCCGGTGGAGCATGATGCCGAGCCAGGACAAGCCGATCAACGAGAAATCCCACAGGAAGGGCTGGCGCCGAATTCGAAAAGGAGCTAGAAGCACCGCCCCGACACCTGGGTGATTGCACCCATCTCCTTGCTTCCCATATCCGTGGGAGGCCACAGGCCGAAAGGAGTCATCATGGCCGAAGTCAACATGGCGCAAACAGGCGCCAAAGAATACGAAGCAATCTACATACTACGACCGGATATCGATCCGGACACGGCAACCCGTGTGTCCAATCGCGTCACCGAGGTGCTTGCACGAGACAACGCCAAACTCATCAAGGTCGAGTCCTGGGGTCGTCGAAAGCTCGCCTACCCGGTGCGCAAATACCGTCGCGGCATCTATGTTTTTCTTCGATTTTTGGGGAAAACATCGCTCGTGGCGGAGTTCGAGCGCAACCTTCGTTTGCAAAAAGACGCCGTGCTCAAGTTCATGACCATCAAGGTCGGCGACGCAGCGATCGATGAGTCTGTCGAGATCAGTCCAGAGGATATTCAATTCGCGGCCGTTGAACCCATGACCGAAGAGGAAATGGACGAGTCCCGTGAGAAGTTGCTCGGTCTTGTGGAATCTCACGACCGGTATTCTCGCGATGATCGAGGAATGGGGGCTCGTATGGATGAAGACCTGGACGACGAGATGGACGAAGGTCTTGACGACGATGAGGAGACACGATGATGGGCATCGATAACATGCAAAAAGATATGGATGGCCGTGGGGAGATGGATGGACCTCGTCGTCGTGGAAAGAGGCGTTTTTGCCGGTTCTGCGCCGATCGCGAGGCGGTCATCGATTATAAGGATCCGCAATCGCTTCGGTATTTCGTGACCGAACGCGGGAAAATTGTGCCTCGTCGCATTTCGGGCACGTGCGCGTTGCATCAACGCAAATTGAACAAAGCCATCAAGCAGGCGCGCAATATCGCGCTCTTGCCTTTCACCGCCACGGGCACCTGAGGAGGCAGTCATGGGTCACTCGCGTTTCGAAGTGATTCTTCAGCAGGACGTTCCGAGCCTCGGCACCAGCGGCGAGCTCGTCAAAGTCCGGCCGGGCTATGCCCGCAATTATCTCATTCCACAAAAAATGGCTGTAGCGGCCACGGCTCGCAATCGCGCGCAGATCGAGCACCAAAAAAAGGCGGCTATCGCGCGAGCCGCCAAACTGCAAGCCTCCGCGGAAGCCATCGCCAAGCGCCTCGCGGAACTGGAAATCACCATCCCCGCGGTCGCGGGACAAGACGAACGCCTCTACGGCGCCGTGACCACTCGCGATATCGCTCAACATATCGAGAACCACGGCCTGATCGTGAACCACAAGACGTTGCAATTGCCGGAACCCATCAAACGCCTCGGAAACTACGAGGTTAGCGCCAAACTGGGAAGTTCCGTCACCGCGACTTTCAAGGTCTCCGTGGTCGCCAAGTAATCCCATTACGATATTCCAATCCCTTGCGCGCGATGGAGATTCTCCAGTCGATTCTCCATCGATCCGTGGTACACAAGCCCGCCTATGGATATTCTCTTCGCCGCCACTGAGCTTGCTCCTTACGCCAAAGTCGCTGGGCTCGCCGAGTTCGTTGCCTCCCTTTCCAAAACGTTGCGACAACTCGGTCATCACGTCACCATCGCCTTGCCCAGGTTCCCTCACTTCGAACGCGCCGGATTGCTCGTGGCGAGACGTCTTACGCCTCTTGCTTTTCAACTCGGCACCGACTCTTTCGAAGTCACCGTCTTCGATGGACGTTTGCCTTCCGGTGTCGATATCACCTTGCTCGAAGTGCCTGGATGTTTCGATCGCGAAGGTATCTATGGCGCCGGTGACGAAGACTACCCCGACAACGATATGCGTTTCGCTCTGTTCAGCCGAGCGGTCGTTGCCTTGTTGCTTTCCCGAATGCGCGCGGGTTCACCTTTCGGCATCGTCCATCTGCACGATTGGCCAACGTCGTTGGTGCCTTTGTTTGGCAAACGACTCGGGAACCAAGACCTGGAAGAATGCACGAAATTCGTGCTTACCTTGCATGATCTCACGCACCAGGGATTGTCCGACGCTTCCAAACTCGATCAGCTCGGGATTGGTGGGGATCTATTTCATCCTGATGGTGTCGAGTTTTACGGCAAGATCAACATCCTCAAAGCTGGGATTTTATTTTCGGACGCCATGACCACGGTCTCCGAAACCTATGCGCGCGAAATCTTGAAGTCCCCTCATGGCCGCGGGCTCGAAGGGGTACTTTCCGCACACAAAAATAAACTGACCGGAATCATCAACGGGATCGATTACAGCATCTGGAATCCCACCATCGATCCGCATCTTCCCTCTCGCTTCAGTGGACAAGATCCTTCCCAAAAAACGCAATGCAAAGGCAGATTGCTTCAAGAACTTGGGCTGGCACTTCGCGCGCAGCGACCGTTGCTCGCCTTCGCCGGGACTCTCCACGAACAGAATGGAATCGATCTTCTTCTCGATGCTCTACCTGAAATCATGCGATGCGACGTCGGTCTCGTCGTGGCGGGTCACGGAACAGGCGCTATTAACGCCCGCCTCGAAGAGGCCGCGCGAAAATGGAAAGACGATTTCGTATTTCTCTCATCACCCTCGGATCCGATGCTCCATCGGATCTTCGGAGGAGCGGATATCGTGCTCGTTCCTTCGCGCTTCGAACCTTGTGGCGTGTACCAACGCTACGCCCATCGCTACGGCGCCGTGCCTGTGGTTCATGCCACCGGTGGATTGATCGACACGGTCGTCGATTGTGATGCGACTTTGGAAACCGGATCCGGATTCGTATTCGACGAACCGACGGCACAAAGCCTCGTTTCCGCGGTGCAACGCGCGGTGGCGTCGTATGCCCTTCCAGGCTGGGCCCGGCTTCGAAAACGCGTGATGAACCTCGACCTTGGTTGGGATCGTTCAGCGCATCGGTATCTCGAGATCTATCGATCCTTGTTGCGATAGCCGGGGTTGGAACGACGCGGCCCGCGCAAGCCATGAAAGCCTGAGACAGCTCATCACCACCACAATCACCTGCTGCACGATGATCCAACATGACGCAGGGATGCTGGTTTCGATTCCGAACATCAGCGGAAACGTCAATCCCACCATCGCCAGGAAAATACTGGCCGATACACGCGCTCCAAAGGCTCCGAATATCTCGAAGGGGCGCTTACGAACACTGTGAAGAGCCAATGCAATCGCTTCTGCGACCCCAAGCTTGTCTCGTATCGTTGCGATTCGAGCGAGATCGGTCATCACAAGGCTGACCACCACAGCCAAGGCTCCCACAAGGATCGAACCCAAACTCAGCATATCGTTGGTTCGCGTGTCGAACGGAAGCATGGACCGAACACCTTCGCGAATGACCCACGAAAGTATCATCATCCCGCTGATGGCAAGCAGGGAGAGAAGGGATACAACGGCGACGGGAAGCATCCGTGCGATGGCCAACGAAGCGATGGCCTTAAGGTCTCTGGTATCGGGATCGACGAACGATGCGATCACGAACGCGTGAATGACGATCCCGATCGGAATCATCAACAATGCCCCCAAAGCAAGTTGTTCGAGAAGACCATGAAAGGCAACTCCGTGCAGACGTAACACCTCACTGAAAAGCAAGGATCCGGAGTGGAACATCATGTGTTCATTCGCTGGCCATCCGGCCAACGTGCGTTCCACGACCGATGCGATGGGATGAATCAGTACGAAGGCCAGGGCGAGTCGAATCGCGTATCCAGCCATGGCATACGGTACGGCGGGTAGCCATCGAAGGCGATACACCGCGATCATGGCATCACCGCCTGCAGACCGAGGATCGCGAGGTAACTTATATAACTCCTGGTTCGCCACGCGCGTGGACGCTGGCCGAGGAAAATCGCGTTGTTGGAAAGATCGTCGTCGAGCAAAATCTTGTGTTCGGGATCCAATACGATATGGCGGACGGGGATAAGCCCCTCCTTATGAAGGGTCGTTTGCACTTCTTTTCCCTCCCAACGAGTCATCACACGCGAACCATCCGTGTGGATCCACAGCACATCGACAGGAAGCTCGAGGTTGCCCCGTCGGCTGACGATCGCTTGGCACGATAGGGAACCACAGAAGGCATCATTGATGGCTACATCGATCCAGCCTCGCTCGAACAAGCTGATGCGAAGAGCGTCCTCAGCCTGCTTACCCGCAACGTCACGCACGGCGGAAAGGAGATGTTCGGGCTCGGGATGGGTGAATCGATAGCGACGCGCGTAACGACCGAGAGCTTGCATGATCGTGCCGTCGAAAACGCGATCGAGCGTTCGCCACAGCAGGGCCGATCGCCAATAAACGAGCCGCGCATAAGCGTGTCCAGAAGAAAATTCGGCAGCGGGTTTTGCGATGATGTCATCCGTTCCCGCGGTCAAACCAAACCAGCGGGCCATCGTTGCCGCGGAAACGCCATAATCGGAAAGCGAGAAGGCTCCGGCGTCTGGCCATCCCGTATCGAGAGCATCAAGCTCGACAAAGCTGGTGATTCCTTCGTCGAGCATCGGCCACGTCGCCTCATTGGTGGCGACCATGCCTTGAAAGTATTGATGCGCGAGTTCATGGAGCGTGACGGAACGAGCCATACCGTTGGGACCACGTTCCCACCACGATCCACCGGTCGTGAATAAGGTGGGGTATTCCATACCGCCCGCTTCCCCGGCTCCCGAAGGAGGATGTACGATCGTCAGCATTGCATAGGGATAGGAGCCGAATCGTTTCCCATAATACCGAAGACCAAACGTGGTCACATCGAGTTGCTCCGTGGCGACACGTTCATATCCCGGCGGAAAAAGCAGTCGCACATCGATGCCATCCACCTGCCGTCGAACCTCCCGAAAGCCATCCCATGCCGCGAACGCAAAGTCGTGGATATCGGCTTGCACGTGACGGACGATCCTGCGATCCCCTTCGATGATGTCGGATACGCAAGGGCCCGTGGCACCAACGAGGAAAGTGGAAGGAACCGAGATGGTGATGTCGTAGGTGCCGAAGTCCGCGTAAAACTCCGAAAGACGATCGAAAGAGAAGTGAGCAAAACGGCCATCGGATTCGTGTTTTGCGATCTTCGGATACCACTGGGCCGCCATGTGAAAGGTATCGTGATATCCCATGCGTTCCACGATGGACGGGAGCTTGGTTCGCCAGGCGACCTCGATGTCGATGGATTCTCCGGCAGCCACGGGTCGCTCGAGTGGCACGAGCATATCCGTGTCGTCCGATGGAAACGCGCTATCTGCCCGGATGGCTTTCGGCCAAAGATTGTCATTGCCGTGGCTGGAAACCACGAAGCTTAGAACGTCGATGAACCCGAAGTCTCGAATGCGTTGGGTGCCACGTCCTCCGGGACGGCGATCGGATAGAAAACGCGATGCTTCATTTCGGAACGCGTTGGCATAAAGGTGAATGGGAAGCTCGGTGATGGACGTTGAGGATCGATTGACCCAGTGAATCGTTCCTTTTCCTTCGATCACGTGGGATCGCGTGTCGAGATTGGCTTGCAACGTATAACTCGCGATGGATACGGCATGAGCGGGAAGGGAAGCATCTTCATCGAAGGATGGGCCGAGCGATGGAATGGAATCGATGGGAGGCGCGGCGATGGCCGACGTTTCGCCGTGATGTTTTTCCAGATGGGGAGACGTGGGAATGGATGGGGTTCGAAAAAGGAAAGCCAATACGGTGAGCGTTCCGATGGAAAATAGAGCGGTCACTATCCATTCGAGAGGAAGCTTCACGGAGGCCTTCAGCGCGATTGCGTAGAGGGGAGGCTACCACGGACGTTGCCGCGAACGAGCATCTCTTCATCACCGTGGGATTGGGTGCCAACCCATGCCGCATCGAGCCCGATCACCGCGGCATCGCCGTTGACCGTGGCTGTTCCTGAGATGGTGAAGGAAAGCTGGACGGTATCCAGGCTGATGGCGGAACTATGACAAGCACCGTTCCAGAGCGAAGAGACGGCGTCATGACAAGCGGATTCGAGGCATTGGGCATCGCACGACGGCGAAAGCGGATAGGTCGAGGACAACAACGCGGGAAGTTGGTTACAGCCGATGAGCGCGACCAAAGCGTCGATGGCATCCGCTGTTCCCACAATATTTTTTGCGCCGACATCGGCTGCCGCACCGACGAAACGAGAGGGGAGCCAGGAGATTTTTCCACCGACCATCATGATGTCCCCGGGTTCGAACCCAACGCTGACGACAATCTCGGTGGGAATGCCCGTCCGTTCGTGTGCAAGTCCATGAAATCGCTCGAGATTTAGTACTCCATGCGTGTTGCTGCCCGCGATGGTGGTCAGTCGGCCTGTCAACCATTCCCCCTGACGAAGTGGCAACAGACCGTCATCGACCCATGCTTGGATATGCTCTCGCAAGGATTGTCCGCTTTTGTCGAGCCAGGCTGCGACCAGGGCATCCCAACCACCAAAAAGTCGGGCTTGATCGAAGTCGACGGAGGCGGGCAATTCGGATTGCATCGCGTCGAGAAGCGTTTTTGCCTCGGAGTTTTTGGAAGGAAACAGCCGTTGCAGAAACGAATCCGTGAGTTCATCGAGCAAAGGAATGGCTTCCAGGGGATCGGAAGCCATGGTGATATCGAGCCTCGTATCATCGGAACGGATCGGCATATCCGATACTTTGACGGAAACTTCTCGACTCTCACCGGGCGCCAGGTTGGTGACTTCCGTACATCCCCCAACCGCTTGCTGAGAGCGGAGCGTGACCGCGATGGTAGGTCCGACGGGTAGTGATTCGAGACGAATCCCTTTAGAAGATCCAACGCCAACGATGGGGCCATCATCGGGAGGTTGTCCGGGAATTTGTGCGCAAGTCCAACCTGCCAGAGCCGATGCCGTCCATTGGGGTGTGCTTCGAATACCCTTGTAGGAAGGGAGCACCAGCACGCTAGCAAAACCCTCGTTGCTCACGGACACTGGGACTTCGGCCACGGCAGTGGGTCCAGCCGAGGCTCGCAATCGAAAAGTCGTGGAAGATTCGGACGCCACCAGCTTGACAGAGGTATGTCCATTCGCAGATGTGTATCGTTTGTCGACGTCGAGGGAGGCATCGAGGGATTCGCCTAGCAGCGCGAATCGAACGACATAGACGTCTGGAGGCTCGACAATGACCGTGATCTCGGTGGTTTGTCCCGGCGCCATCGTGATGGTGGAGGATGGCTCGAGCGAGATGGATGCCGCTGTGGTGGATGCGTCAAGCGTGGAAGGTTCAGGGGTAGGGGAGGGGGAGGATGCCGCATCACCGCAGCCGAGCAGAACAACTGCAAGCCAATAAGCACGGCAAGGGGAAGAAAGGAAAGACATCTATTCCCAAGGATAGCGCGGATCGGGACAGGCGACGAGCATGGTAAGATAGGGAGGCATCGGAGAGAATAAAACTGAATGGACGATAAACAATCGCGGTTGGCTGAGCAACGAAGGGTTTGGTACGCCGTGATTGTGGCCTGGTTGGCAGCGCTGGTGGCGGTGAACCTCGTCGCGTACGTGCCCACCCATGATGGCCCCCAACACATTTACCTCGGTCATCTCCTGAATCACTTTTCCGATCCAGGATCCATCTATCCGTTGTACTTTCGTCCGGCAAGGCCTCTTGCCGCTTTGGGGTTTTCGTCGATTTTCTGCCCCCTCGACGACGTTTTGGGGTGGCAGATCGCTTTTCGGCTCAGTCTTTCGGTGATTGTATCGATGTGGGGGTGGAGCGTATGGGCCCTCGCGCGCACCATTGATCCGCGGCGTGCCATCGTTGGGGTCATGGGATTCGCCACGGCTTTTCAATGGACGTTGTATATGGGGTTTTTCTCCTGGATGATCTCGATGGCCCTGGGGCTGGGAACATTGGCGGTGGCCCTTCGACTGCCTTGGAGTGTCCAACGCCGCGTGTTGATTGCGCTGCTGCTCGCGATCCATGCCGTGGCTCATCCATTTCCGGCGCTCGTTACCTCGCTGGTGCTGGTTACTTTGGTGCTGTTTCATCACGCGACACGACGTTGGTGGCGAGAACTCATCTGGCTAGCCTTGATGGGGATACCGGTAGTTTTGGTAATCGCCTACGCAAACGGTTGGTTTGGCTCCGAGACGGTCTCCTTGCCGGCAGGGGAGCCTTCCCCCGAACGATCGTTTGCCATGGTGATGCGTGATGCTTTGAACCTATTCGTGGGCGGTCCCTATTGGCGAAGTATCCCTGTTTCCTTGGCGACAGCTTTTGCGGTGGGGTGGGGCGCGTGGCGATGGAAGACCCGTCGTTCAGGCGCGACGGATCGAGCCTTATGGTTGGTGGGCTCATTGCTTCTGCTCATCTTTTTTTGGGCACCTCTTCACCTGGGCACATGGGAGTTCTTCTCTCCCCGTTTTTTGGCTCCAGCTTCCTTGCTGCTGTGGGTCGCTCTGCCTTTGGAGACCCTCTCCCGAACAGCGTATCTCGTTGTTTTTTCGCTCGTTTGTGTTCATGGGGGCGCGGCCCTGGCCTGGTCCACTCGGTTCCATCGCGAACTTTTCAACCGTTCCGCCGATATTCTCGCCCTTGCTCGGGAACCGATTCGGCGCCACGGACCACGTCTGCCCATGATTGTCGATACACGACTTGGCTACGGGAACGAAATGGACCGGTGGTATCCGTATTTCGAACCCTCCCTGAATGTGGGGACCCTTTTCGCCATCGAGCAAGGAGGCGTCGTTCCCTACACGTTCACCTCCGTGCCGCAGCTACACGGATTGGTGTTCAGCGAGGAAGGCAAGAGCCGCATGCCGGCTGCCCCATACCGACAGGTTTACGGTCCCGTGTATCGTGCTGCCGTGGCGCAAAGCAATCAGCACGTAGCGTCTGCCGCCATGGTAAGCTGGGCTTCCTTTGGCTCTTCGTTCGAAGATGTCGTGTATATCGGACCCCGTCATGAACTCGAAACGTTGGTTTCGAGAGGGTACCGCGTGGAAAAGCATCGAGGAGATGGGGCGATCCTGAGATTCGAAGGCTGCCCCACCGATGTGGCGGTCATGGTTTCCGGACCACTGCCGCATGCGCTGACGGTCGAATATGGTTGGCTGCCCGTTACGCTCCATTCCTATTCCATGACAGCGCCGACTGGAACGCAACCTATTGAAAATAAAATAAATTTTTCATTTTCGGGCATGCCTTGCGGGCCGGTTTGGGTACGAGCTTGGCTGGATCGAGATGATACGGGAACCCTGACGTCCGCGGATCGAGTTTGTAACGGGACGGACCGTGAGGGTCGAATGCACTTCGAAATCACTCACGAGACCAGACACGTTGTCTGCAGCTTGGATTGAGTTGGTGATGCAGACGGCGCTTTGCAAAGGGAAAACCAGGTAATGGGTGAACGAAGCGTGACCTTCGCGGATTCCGCGAGTAAGATGGTGTGAATGAGCGTATTCCCGGCTAACATTCATCGACGGATCTTGGTGGTCGACGATGAGCCCGCCCTGCGAGACACGCTGAGCATATTATTTCGTCGGGAATCCTACGATGTCGTGACCGCGCCGGGGTGTCGTTCAGCGATCGAGGCGATTCAGCAAGCCGATCCTCCGTTTCCGGTGGTGTTGACGGACCTGAGGATGCCTGATGGCGATGGGTTCGAAGTGCTGGAAGCGGCGAAAGCGCGGAGCGAAGCGACGGAAATCATCGTGATGACCGCGTTTCACGAGCATGCTTTCGATGCGATGCGTCGTGGTGCATACGATTTCGTGTCGAAGCCATTTCCCAGCCTTCGAGAAGTGCTCGAGAGGGTGGGCAAAGCCGCGGAAAAAGCGGGAATTGTCGCGGAAAACGTAGCATTGCGCGCGCAGGTGGAAGCGGCGGGGGACAAGTCCTGGGTGGCTCGAAGTCCGGGGATGCTTCGAGTCATGGAGATAATCGAGAAGGTAGCGGATACGAAGACCACGGTGTTGATTACGGGGGAGAGCGGGACGGGCAAGGAGCGGGTGGCGCGTTTGATCCACGAAAAAGGAGGGCGCGCCCACAAGCCATTTTTGGTAGTCAACTGCGGGGCTTTGCCGGAATCGTTGATGGAAAGCGAGCTTTTCGGTCATGAGCGGGGCGCTTTCACAGGAGCCTCCTCCAAACATCTGGGGATGCTGCGGGCGGCGGATGGGGGAACGCTATTATTGGATGAAGTAGGAGAGTTGCCTACCTCTCTTCAAGTGAAGCTGCTGCGGGTATTACAAGAGAAAAAAGTGCGACCCGTGGGGGGAACCACGGAATCGGAAGTCGATGTCCGAATCCTGGCGGCAACCAATGCGGATATCGAGACGGCGGTATCGGAAGGTCGATTTCGAAAAGACCTATACTATCGACTCAACGTGATTCGCCTGGTTTTGCCCCCGCTGCGGGAGCGTCCGGAGGACCTGGAGCGTCTGGTGGATTCATTTCTCCGACGTTTTTCCGCCGAGATGGGCAAGGGGGTGACCCACATCGGCAAGTCGGCCTTTCGTGCGCTGAAATCCTATGAGTTTCCGGGGAATGTGCGTGAACTGGAGAATATTATGGAGCGGGCGGTGGCGCTTTCCGACGGGGTGAGCCTCGAGCTTTCCGACCTGCCACAAGAAGTCATCGGCGGTGGTGGCAGGAGTTTGACTGCCATTGAATTGCCGGAGCAAGGGTGCAAGCTCGATGACGTGCTGGCGAACGTGGAGCGTAGCTTGATTTTGCAGGCGCTTGCTCGCACAGGGGAGGTCAAGAGCGCTGCCGCCGAGTTGCTAGGAATATCATTTCGATCGATACGGTATCGGATGAATAAGTTGGCTATCGAGGAGGATGAGGAAGAACTCCCTTCCTCACGCGGGGGACAAGGATCGTCACCTCGAAGTGTTTGAACTGACAATTTTTGTCAATCATGATCCTTCACGTCCTCATCGCCCCAGGAAATCGGCCTCACCTCGCAACTTGTCCCGCTGGCGCACAACGTGCATACTGTCAGCATGACGATGCTCCCTTCCCACCAATCGCCCACGAACTCCAGCAACCAGCGAGGCTTTACGCTGACGGAACTGATGGCGGTCGTGGTCATCGTTGGGATTCTGGCCACCATCGGAGCGGTCGGATACCGTCGTTACGTCAACTCCGCTCGCTCCTCAGAAGCCGTGTGGATGGTGAATGGGATTCGTGCCGCGCAGGAGGCCTACCGAGCCGAAACGTTGACGTATTTGAATGTATCTGAAAAGTTGAGTGAGTACTACCCGACCAAAACCCCAGGAGCCCAAAAGGTGCAATGGGGGGGAGGGACGGACAATATCGCCAAAAGGTGGCGCATTTTGAATGTAACGACGGATGGTGCCGTGTATTACGGTTACGCCGTGGTAGCTGGGCTTCCTGGTGAAGTCAAAGTCGAAGGTCTTGATCCGCTTTTCAATGTGACCTTACCCGAAGCGGCGGAGCCTTGGTTCATTGTGCAAGCCAAAGGCGATATCAACGGCGATGGCACCCCCTCGCTTTATCTCGGTTCCTCCTTCTCCAATCAAGTCTATTGGGTGAATGAGGGTGAGTAAGAGTGAGTCACGATTTGTAGTAGGTGTCTGAATTGGGCCAAGGTGGCCCTAGGAGGTATGAGCATGCGTACATTCAAGAGGATTCGGGATCGCGGCTTCACGCTCGTCGAGTTGATGATCGTGGTTGCCATCATCGGCGTGTTGGCCGCCCTTGCCATCTACGGCGTTCGAAAGTACTTGCTGAATGCCAAGACAGCGGAAGCCAAGGAAGGTATTGGCCGTATCGCGAAAGACGCCTCCTCCGCGTATGACCGGGAAGGTATGCCATCGGCTACATTGGCCCTAACGGCTTCAGCAGGCATTACCCATCGTTTGTGTGAGTCGGCGGCCATGGTTCCGAGCGCGCAAGCAAACGTTGCTGGTCAGAAGTGGCAGTCTAGTCCTTCCCATTGGACTGGACCGGGATGGAACTGCCTGAAGTTCTCCATGAAAGATCCGCAATACTATATGTATCAATATGATTCCTCTGCGACCACCGGCGCGGCAGGAACATTCTTCACCGCTTATGCCTTCGGTGACTTGAATGGCGACACTGTCACATCCATGTTTTCTCTTGGCGGTAGCATCCAGTCTGCCACCTCTGGCGGCTTGGTCCTTACCATTGCCCCGAACTTCGCCGAAAACATGCCTGAGGAATAAGGTTGACGGCTCTTCCGGTCAATTCACCCACGTAAATCGTCGCTCCGCATCCCCAAATCCTTTACTACTCCAAATCCGAAAAATGATTCGCGCGTCACAACTATCGGTGGGGACCGCTCCGTACGTCAGGGAGTCGCTCGGATAGGCGCGATTATCGCTGATGAGAAAATAGGAATTCGGAGGCACCGTTCGCTTGACCGGTGCGGATTGGGCTCTACCTTCGGGATTTCCATGAGCGCGCATATGAATGACCCCTCCCAGGTCCTCCATATCACAATGTAGTTCCACCTCTCCTTCGGTATTGGGGTGCGGAACCTTGATTTTAGGCGGCGCACAGGCATGGTCCACGTCCGCCATCCGTCCGTTGATAAGCAAACGGGAGGAATTCAGTTCCACTGTATCCCCGGCTTCGCCCGCAATTCTTCCAATAACCCAGCGACGGGGTTCGTCAGGATCCTTGCACCGAACGAGATCACCAAAGCCGATGGGCAGCCCATGAAGCAACAGCACCAGATCTCCAGGACCGAGGGATGGCGCGATGGAAGAGGTCAACGCGGGATCATCGGAGGGAACGGTCCATGTTTTGACCAGCAGCAGACGCAACGCGCCCCAGGTCACACCCGCGATAATCGATGTCCACAACACAAATTTGCCGACTTTTCGAAGGTCCACACCCGGATTGTCGTTCGGAACGTGAGGCAGCGCAAGGTTTTCGATGGGAACGAGGCGTTTGCCTCCCTTGACGAAAGGCCAAGTCTCAATCTATCACCCTGCTATGCGTGCGGTGAGCCCAGTCGAACTCGCCGTCGTCGTGTCGATCGCCGGATCGGTGTTGGCGGCTTCGGTGCCCACGTTTGTTCGGCACGTTCATGCTTCGCGGATGACGGAGGCTGTGGACGGGCTGTCGAAGATCGGCGCTGGAGCTATCGCTCATGCGCAGGGAAAAGAGTTGGCTGCTTCCTTTCCCCCTCCCGCGGAGCTTACTCCCAAGGATGTGCCGCGGGGAGTAGCGGCGGAAGACCCACCCGGCACATGGGATTCGCCCACATGGCAAGCCCTTGGTTTTCGATTTGATGTGCCGCATCGCTACGCTTTTCAATTCGATGTCGTACCCGATCCCAGCCGAATCTGGTTTCAAGCCACCGCGAAAGGCGATCTGAACGGTGACGGAATCCTGTCTACCTTTGCCCTCGCTGGTGAGCGTCGGGTGGGGGAACAAGCCGTTCTCATTCCAGGGATTTATATCGAACGGGAGGTGGAATGACCTCTCGAAGCCTTTTGATCGGTTTGGTGTTGCTCGCTTGCGCCGTGATGATCGGTCTTTCGCGGCCTCGTCTCGTGGAGTGGCTGAGCCAGGCCAAAGAAACTTCGGACGTGTACGTGCTTCCACCGCCCACCGTTCTTGCACGAGCCTCGTTGGGGTATCGCGCTGCGGTGGCCGATTATTTATGGGCTCATGTTCTCGTGACGCAAGGATTACGGATGGGTGCCAAGCGTCCGTTTCAAGAAGTTGGTCAGTATCTCGATGCGATCAACCATCTCGATCCGGCTTATCGAGAGCCTTATCGCCTGGCTGATTCGCTCCTTTCCCATCAGGCTGGAGATTCGGACCGGGCGCAATCCGTTCGACGCGCTCGGCAAATATTGGAGCGAGGCTTGATCCAATTCCCCTACGACGCCGAATTATGGCTCAATTACGGTCAATTCCTTGCGTATATCGGTCCTGGGGCGTTGCAATTCGATTCGGAAGAATGGCATGCCTGGCGAAACGAAGGGGCCAAGGCGATCGTTCGCGCGGGGGAATTGGGGGCTTCGGATGAGGCGATGGTGTTTCGGTCGATGTCGGCAACCACGATTCTCAACAAGGCGGGCGAAGTCGATGCTGCCATTCGATTTCTCGAGCGGCTCTATACGGCGACAGACAATGAGGAGGCTCGCGATGACATCCTCCGAAGTCTCGAAAGCCTTCGTGCTGGAAAAGCTGCTTCCCGTGACTTCGAGTTGGCCAAAAAATTCGATTCCCTTTGGCGAGCAGATCTTCCTTTTGCGTCGCGAGTCATGCTCAGTGTCCTCGGCCCGCCGGTCGATGCTTGGAAGTGTGCTGGGCCCAACCCGGAGGCGTTTTGCGATCGGACCTGGATTGGGTGGTCCAATCACGCAATGTCGGCCACTGGCAAGAATCCCTGACCCATGCAGTTGCTTCCCCTGGCGCGCCCTTTTCTCATTCCTGCCGTGGTTTTTTGCTTTCTCCTTGCCGTTTTCTTCGACCTGGCCCCACGGCTTTCTTGCCCCGAAGAACCGTGGTCCCTGCTTCCCCTACCTCCTTTCCCATCCTACCTACTGCACTTCATCGCTACCATCGCCGTTTTCACCGTGCTGTTAGCACTCTCCAATGCGCCGTCGGCCATGCTGGCATCGCTGTCCTTTGGGCTTTTACCCGTGACCGTCGATGTTGCCGTTGTCTCCCCCTATGAACTTGCCGCGGTCGCAACCGCTCTCATGGCGGTGCTCCTTCACTTGCGCCCTCATCTTGTCACGCGAGTTGTCTGCATGGTGTTCTATGCCTTGGCCGCGGCGTGGAGCCCAAGCGTCTGGATCGTACCTATCCTATTGATTTCCCAAGATATTCTTTATCAGAAACGACCGTTCCGACGATGGGCGCTTTGGCATCTGGCTATGGTGGCCACCGCCTTGGCTCATCTTTTTGCGCACGCTCCGATGATCAAGTCCGTGAATGGAAACCCAATACGCGCGATGGCTACGCACTTGGTCCTGAGCTTCGACTCGTTGTTGGTGCCTTGGACCACGCGGCTATCGGATACGATGAGCTTGCCGTTCACCATCATCGTGGTGTTAGGCGCCGCATCGGCCTGCGCCCTCGCCGTGGTACTCGCCTACAGGAGTCCATGCGAGGCGAGCCGATTGATGGCTTGGGGATCGGTTTGGTTTATCGCTTCCGTTTTGTCGACAGCGATGCTCGGTTCGAGTCGACGAGCGATCTTATTTCCTCTGATCGGACTCGCTTTCGTGTTGGCCGCGGCGTTCTTTTGGCTGTGGACATGGACACGGCAATGGTTGGCGCGTGGATCGTATCGCGCGGTGTTTGGCGTAGGCATAGGAGCATTGTGGTTGGGGCTTGCAGCGCTTTCGGCGCGTCGCGCGCATGAATGGAGCAGCGACGAGACGGCTCTCCGACTGCATTGCGAGGCGGAAATGCGCTTTGGTTATTGGGAGGGGGCGGAAGAAGCGTGCAACAAAGCTCTTCAGCGCGATGAGAATCAAGTAACTACGCGATATTCATTGGCTTTATCGCTTCGGAATCTTGGAAGAGACAAGGAAGCTGCTTGGCAAGTCCATCAGATCCTTGAAGAGCATCCTGATCATTCAGGAGCACGGAAGCTGCTCGCGACGATCAAGGAATGACAAGGTCAGGGAGAATCGATCGGTATTCGCCGTCGAGTTGGGGTTGGATTGTTTGGGGTGGAAAAGCTTGGATCAGAAACGAACGCCCACGCCCTTCGTTTCGCCTGCTTTCACGGTCACGCTGGTGGACTTTCGTCCTTTTTCGGGATGAATGAACGTGATGGAGTGTGTGCCGGGGCTCACGACAACGCCGGATTTAGGAGTTCTGCCGATAGGACGACCATCCAACAACACGGCCGAAGGCGGAATGGAGTTGATGTTGAGCGTGGCAGGTCCGCCGGTAGTGGCAGCCGTTGGCGTGCTGGCTGGCGTGGGACCAGGGCCCGAGGTGGGGGCTGTGGAAGAGGATTGCTTTCTATCGTCATCGACAGGTGTTTTTCCACGCTCATGCAACTCGATGCGAAACGTTTTTTCAGCTTGGCCGTCGGCAAATGAGATGGGAATTTTGAGATCGTCGTAACCAGGTTTGGTGGCTTCGATGCTCCACTCTTTGGACGTATCGATATCGATCGAGAGCTGATCGTTTTTGAACATTCTCTCATCGATCTGCCGTTTTTCACCTTTGGAAGGTACGAGCAAGATACGAGCGCCGCGGGTGACGAGCTGCAATGTAGCCTTTCCTTTGAGCACATTGAGCTTGATTTCGCCAAGGTCCTCGATCTTGTCCGGAACCACCGTGAGTGTCTTTTCAAGGGGTTCAAAGCGTTCCGAGCCGACGAAGCGGAGTTTGTGCTCACCAGGGCTGAGGGTTTTCAGAGTCTGGGGAAGGGGTCCTACTTCCGAGCCGTCGACAAAAAGCATGATGCCTTGCTGGGCTCCAGCGACTTTGAATCCACTGCCCGCGGAGGCTACCGCAAGCTCGAGGTCGAGTTTTGCTTGCGCCCTTCCCTTGACTTCGACACCTTTGGGAGCCGTAGGCTCATATCCTTCCGCTTCGGCTTTGACGTCGTGGATGCCCTCTTTCAAATCATTGACGGTGCATGGTGAGGAGCTGCACACCTTTTCGTTATTGACGAAGATATTGACCTTGCCGATATCTCGTCCGCCTGGTCCTGAAACATAGACTTTGAGCGATCCGGTGGAAGGCATAAGGAAGTAGGCGCCAAGTCCACCGGCGACCAAAACGAGAATAGCGACCAAGATCCAAGGCAGCGAACTAGCCTTTTCCTTGGGCGCGGAGAGCATTGTGGGTTCAGCGGCTGCTACCGTTCGAGGCGGAGGCGCAGGAACGAGCCCGGGTGTGGGCGGAGGAATCGATGGCACCTTGGGCATGGGAGGCGCCACGTTGCCCGAGCGTTGGAGAAGCGCGGCAGCAGCCGAAGAAGTCGGAGGCGGAGCGGGCGTGCCCGCGGCAGGAAGTGGCTGCATGATGGCATCAGCCACTTCATCGGTGGATTGCTTGTCGTAGACGTGAGTTTTTTCGTCCTCATCGTCCCAATCCATATCGACCGCGGCGGGTTTGGCGGGCGGTGGCCCTATCACACCACTTCCCATGACGGGAGGAGCTACAGGGGGAGGAAGCGGATTGGAGGGAAGCGTTCCCCGTGCGGGAGGAGGCGCACTTCCTTTCGCGGGAGGGGCTGAAATGGCCGGAAGAACCCCGGAACCGCGCGCCACCGGCGGGGGAGGCAAACCAGGGGAACTCGGAATGGGGAGCCGCCCCGGCGATGAAGGCATCGAGCCGTGCGCAGAGGGAGGCATGGGTGGTGCCATGCCCAGAAGTGTCCGCGCTCGCCCCGGAGGTGGTGGCCCCGAAGAACTCGCCACTCCCAGTGGACTCGGTACTGTAGAAGGTGTTGTCGCTGGGCGTGCCTGAGGCTTGCGCGCGAGCCCCTCGAATACGTCGAGGTCCGAACCGCCCTTATTTTCCGCCATTGCGTGAGCCTCCTCGTGCGACGCGACGCGAAGGCTCGCGTCGTTGGGAAAGGTCCGTCGCATGTAGTCTGCCACCGGATCACGGGAAACCGTGATTCCAGCCTTTTGTGCGAATGCGTTTAAGTCCGCAAATAAATCCGATGCTGAAGTGTAGCGTTCGTCCACGTCCTTCGCTAGCGCTCGCATCACCATCTGATCAAGTTCTGGCGATAACGAGGGCGCGAACTGTGATGGTGGTTCGGCTTCCGCGTTACGAATCCGCCCCATCACGACCACTTCGTTGTCTCCAAGAAACAATCGACGACAAGTCAAAAATTCCCAAAGGCAAATCCCGATTGCAAAAATATCCGAACGTTGATCCACGGGAAGACCGCGAACCTGCTCCGGAGACATATAGCCAAATTTCCCTTTGATTGAGCCTACTTGCGTACGCGCCAGCTTGCCTGCCGCTTTCGCGATTCCAAAGTCAATCAATTTCACATCCCCATCATAAGAAACAAGGATGTTCGGAGGACTCACATCGCGGTGAACAAGCCCGAGAGGCTGACCATTCGCATCCACCCGTCGATGCGCATAATCCAACCCCTTACAAAGACTCATGATCACATGCAGTGTCATGTCGATGGGAATCGATGCCTGACGGTGCTCTGCATTGTCAATGACCGTCCGCATATCACGCCCGTTCACATACTCGAACGCGATGTAGTAACTGGCATCGACCTTCCCGATATCAAAGATTTTCGCGATGTTCGGATGATCGAGCTGGCTCGCAATGATGGCCTCGTCGTGGAACATCGAGATGAACTCGTCGTCCTCCGCCACCGATGGCAAGATCCGCTTGATCGCCACAAGCCGCCGGGATTGCCGATGAACCGCGCGAAATACTTCGGCCATACCACCAACGTTGATGCGTTCCAGTAGGTCGTAGGCTCCGAAGGCTTGAGGACGGCTCACCTGCAATGCTCCAAACACACACGTCTTACGATAAGATAGGCCGATGGAGCTTGTACCGCGCGATAGCAAGGAAGGTCAATGTTGGGCGACATCGAATCCGTCGATGCAGTCACAAAAAAAAATACCAATATAAGTGTTTTCGGTCCGTGACGTATCTTTGCCCAAGGCGCGAATCAAGGTTCGATAAGTGGGCTTTCCTCCCACCATCGCGTGCCCAAAGGCACCGGCACCGCTTGCGCCGTGCGCGGGGACATCTCTTTCCGAATCGAAGCCAATAGCTCCTGAGCTGCCGCGGGATCCAGGTGCAGCAAGGCAACGGTATAAGCATCGTCGTCCAGACGGCATTGCGCGAGCGCCCGCACATAACGCTGCCATACTTCCGGACGGTCTGGGAAGCGTTGATGGGCCAATCGCAGGATTCGCGCCGCACGCAGCCAGCCTCCCACCTCAAACTCCGCTTCCGCGCGCAATATCGATGAATCCGGTTCGTCGAACTTGGCCGCTTGAACGCGCTTTTGTCGAACGGCCGCCATGGTTGCGTCCAATCTGTCGAGAATTTCCCCGCGCTCGTACGGTGTGGTCGACGGCAGGTTTCGGCTTACAACCATCTGATGCGACGCCTGCTCATAAGCTCCTGCCCGAATCAATGCGAGAGAAAGATTGAATCGGTCGTTGAACTGGAGGACGTCGATGTCTGATACCCTTGCGGCCACCGTTTTGCACAGGTCATCGCGACCGAGACGAGAAGCCGTGAAGGCTGCCTGCGTAAGGAGCCCCGGCCGGGCAGCGCGTAGCCAGACCGCAAGATTTTGATCGATGATTGGCGGTTCGAGAGATATCCCTTCCATGGCCGACGCATGCTGAATGGGACGCCCTTCGGTAAGGGCCATCAATAACGATAGGAGCGTTTCCAGATGCTCTCGCGCTCCGTCTGGACGAGTGTGAAGCAGGTCGTCGACAAGACGCACATACGTTCGCGCGGGTGTCGAAATGAGTAAGTATTTCGTACTCGCGGGTGAGTACGCACGAAGTAGATGCTTCCGATAGGAAGCGCGGTCCCCTTGCTTTTCGGCGAGTGTGGCAAGAGCAAAAAGCGCCAGGGGATTGTCAGGGTCAACCGCAATTTCTTGAGCCCAAAACGCGTTTTCCGTCGTGAAGTCGAGCGTGCGCACCCACGTGATGGCGATGCACACAATGCCCAAACCGCCTAGCAACATCCCACGAGTGATCTGTTGAATCCGGTCGAGCAGGGGATGTGCAAAACTCAACCCGGCCACGACGATTCCAAAAAGTGGGAAGTAGAAGTACCGGTCCGCGGTGGTTGAATTCAACCCTGAATAAACGATGTTCAATATCGGGAGAAGCAGCGCGAGAGCGCATAACAGAAAGGGAACTCGATCACGTTTTCGTACCATGGACCAGATAAGGACAGCCCCAAAAGCGAGGGTCGATACAACCCCCACTGCGATGTCGAAAGACGGCAAGACGACCTCACCGTTTTCAATGAAAATCGGCTTGACGAAAATCGCTTGCGGCCATGGAAACACGAGTCTCGAACCATACCGCCCCAACGATAGAAATACGTACTTCGCGTGAAGAAAAAACGAAATCGGATCATCGGGCGGTTGGAGTGGCATGAGCCACGTTCTCAACCACAAAAACACCGCGCAACAAACGATTGCCCCTGCCGAAGCTCCCCACATTCTTCGTCGATAGACAGCGTCCTTCGCCACCCATGCATCCACAGCCACGAGGATCGGAAATACCACCGCGTACTCTTTGGAAAGAAGCGCAAGCAATAATGCCAACACCCCGGCTATCCACGTCAACACCGCACGACTTCCCTTACGCCGCGAAGCGGAAGAAAAAAGCTCGAGCGCCAACAGCAGAAACAGCGCCATGAATACGTCCGTGCGACCGGAAACCCAAAGGACAGACTCATTGCGTGTCGGATGAAGTCCAAACACGAGCGCCGCGGCAAATCCAAGCCGAACATCGGCAAGCCATCGTGTGGCCGTCCTGAATGCAAGCCATACGGCACCCAGATGAGCCAACACATTGACCAGATGAAACGACCAGGCCGCACCACCGGATGCTACCCAATTCAATAGATAACTGGCTGAGATGATCGGCCGATAGAAAAGTGACCACTGCTCAGGATCCGGTCTCGAAGGAATATCCCAAAGATCCGTGGTGAAACACCGTTTGAGATACACCAGGCTCTGCGCGTACGGGTTGTCGACGATGAGCGGTATGTCATCGAATACGAACCCAGTCATCAAGCTTGGCAGAAACGCTACGAGAACGAGCACCGAAAGCAGTACGAACCGTTTGCGATACTCGGGGTTCGACACCATGTACTTTCGATACCACCTCCGCAGGTCCGAAAACAGTTACTCGTTACCGCTTGCTTTCGGCTTCTTGAAGTATCGTATGCGACGCGCTTGCAAGGGAGCCCATTCGGATGGATCAACCACCGGCGTGCTTTCGAAAATCCTCCGCGCTCCCGGCGCATCGACACGAACGAAATGAACCTTCCGACCTCCTCCGCTGGCTGGATGACCCAACGAAGGAGCTAACGGCCGACTCAACAACAAACGCGACGAACACCCCAATTTTTCCAACAAACTCGTCAACATCGCCTCGTCCGCCCCAGGCCGCTTTCCTTGCTGAATCTCGATGTACACGAGCATTCCATCATCATCCTGGATCCCTAGCGCCGCCACCGGCTCTTGCCCCGCCAGCGAACCTGGCTCCAGCCCCGATACCACCGCCACCGCACCGTTCACCGGCTCCGATGCAATCGCACACGCGCGATCCGATATCCACAACGTCGGTTGGTTCGGCTCCACTTCCACGTTCGCCATCGAAACCACCAGCTTGTCATCCGCTTCCGATGCAAGACGCACCGTGCGCGGATCAAGCTTCATGATGAATACTTTGGTGTCAGCACGAGACGGATCCGGCTGCAACTCCGTTGTGGCAATCGCATACGGAAAACCGTGTTGCGGCAGACCAGACGTACGCCATTGGGCTTGCACCCCTTCCGCGATGTCCAGCTCTGGCCCCGGAAGCACCGACCGGAGCGTAAGATAAAAATAATCTCGCGTTTCTCGCTGAATATAGCGGGGAAAGTTCATCAGCCCCATGAACCGCACCATGCGCCGCGCTCGAAACGACCACCCTTCCATGAAGGGCACTGGCCCCTCCGCTTCCCATTTCTTGTCCAACGGACGCCCAAGATCCGGTAACGTCCCCGTCGGCGCAACCTTGTAATACTCCAACCCCGTATGTCCCGGGTTCATGTCCAGGTGTATGCCGTATTGACATCTCGCCTGAACCATCGCCTGCGCCAACGGCATCACGTCGATCTCATTGCCGTACAAATACGCGATGAACCCTTCTTTCGTGAGACAGATTCCCGTTCGTGTCGTGTGAACGCGGTCTTCCCACTCCGGTGGCGTTCCTCCCCACCACCCTCGCTTGTAGGGATTGATCACCTCGTCCATCACCAGCGGCGTGAGATTCTGACGATAGGATTGGATGGTCGGCGGAACCACCGGGTCGTTGGGCCATGTTCCAAACCCCGTGAAACCATCACGCATCTCCGCCACCGTCGCGGCAAATGGCTTGGGCGGAAGATAAATCACACCGTCCCCCATCATTCCCCATTCGCCATGCAACGCTTGAAAGCCACCATTGATGCCCGCCACCAGCCGTTTCATCAGTTCGGGCCGACGAGGAATCATCCCGGGTCCCGCTTCTCCCGACGCTCCCTTGGGTTCCACCGACCCTGCCATCATGTGAAGCTCAACCTGCCGCGGATCCCATAAGGTTACGTAAATACGCGTATAACTGCGCTTCGGATCCGTTCTCACAAACGATGTCAGAAATGCTGGCGGCACGCCTGGATTCATGCGGATGAAAGGATCGTTCTCGAGAGGTATCCACTGTCCCTCTCCTTCCATCTTCTTACCCAAAAATGGTTCGATGGGCGCCGGTGGCCAGCCCGTCTCCGGATCCGTAAACGTGGTCGGCGCGTTTCGCGCCACAATTCCCCCAAGATCTTCCGCAATCTCCTCCGCGGAACTATCCCCCATGACGGTCGTCTGCGCACGACGATAAACATCCAAAACACCGAATGCCACCGTCTTCAACATCTGCATGCGATCGTCGCCAAACCACGGCATCGCTCGCACCCGGTCGACCGCCCACGTCACCAGGTTTCCAGGACGACCTTTCGTGGAAGGCCGATACTCGAGGTCGGTCATGTCTCCCACAACACGACCACCTTCCGTTGGCATACGCGCGATGCTCCCATTCGAACGCATCTCGATCCAACCATCCAGCATGAGCGTCAACGAGACGTCGTCTTTGGGTGGATCGATAGCCCAAAAAACTGAGTTAACTCCAGTAGTTAACCCTGTTTGCTGAAGATTGGTCACCGCGTTTTGCCAGCGCGCGATGGTGGACCAATCCCCTTCGAGCGGCGCCTCGCCACGCAGATCAAGCACGCGTACACCAATCGTTCCCGACATCATGCGAACCGTAAACGCTACCCTCTGACCCACGACCTCGATGGGACCTTCATCCGCAGGCGTAGCCGTCAAGTTGTAAAGAGCCGGCGCGCCAAGCACCGCTCCTGCCGAAGTCATCTTCACCCGAAAATGAAAGATATCCGCCGGCTCTCCACGCTTCCACGCGCGAACCACCCCCCGCGTCGTGCCCAAGGTCGATGGGGGCCCGAAAAAATGGACGTCCTCGACGGACGCCACATAGCCATCACGCGAAAGAGCCGCCACCAACGCACCTCGCGGATCCCCATCACGGTCGACAGGAACACACGTTGCCCCGGTGACAACGATCGCCAGACCCAGCGCCCAAGGAACGGGCTTCCACGGAAAGTGTCGGAGAGCAGAGCGGATGTCGCGCATGGCATCGAGATGAAAACGCTTCCAGCGCCTAGCACCTTCCGGTGGGAGATGCCACCTGGTTGCGATTTTGCGCCATTGGCCGACCGCACCACGGTATCGCATTCGAGATACTGGGAGCGCACGTCCAGACAGGGCCCCTTGGGCAAGGGCAGAAACGTGCCTCATCGCTAAGTTCCCACCATCCACACTCCTTCGGATGGGAGAAGCCAGGCTCGAATGATATGGAGGCCTTGCCGTTGCTCGAGGCGGCCATCATCCTTTGATGAGCCGGATGAATTCATCGAACGAACGGCTCTCGATTCGAGCGCGCTTTGCCCTTTTCCGTCGAAGGTCATGCGTTCGATGAATAGGATTGGATGAATATGTCGAAGCTCTTCCCATTCACGGTTCTCGCAGCCCTCGGCGCGGGAATGATCGCAGGCTGTAACACACCAACCCTTCCGTTGCCGCCTCCGTCCGAAGGCGCGATCGTCGCGCAACTGGACTTGCCCAGCGGAGAAGCCCGGGTGATTGGCAAATCCCAAGCCGTGGAAGCGTATGCTCTCGTGACGTGTTTCAACAATCGAACAGGAGGCGGCGTGGTAGGACTGGCCAACGGTAATGGTGGTTTCGAGATTCGCGTTGCGGCCCAACAAGGGGATGTCATCGAAGTGTGGCAGCGAGTCCATAATGACCCGCCTAGTGTGGTCGTTTCCGTCGAGTAAGCGTCAGCGGTACATATCCTCCACCAGGTTACCGTACTTCTCCAACACCACCCGGCGCTTGACCTTCATCGATGGCGTCAGCATCCCGTTTTCGGTGGTGAAGTCCTCTTCGATGAGCGTAAATTGCTTTATTTTCTCGTAGGATTTGAAGCCCTGGCTCTTAGCTTCGATCTCTTCACGCACCTTCGCGATGACTTTTTCATTGCGAAGCAACGACTTCGCCGAAACATCCTCGATGCCCTGCGCCTTCGCCCACTCGACCAATTCTTCCATGTTGGGAACGATCAGCGCCACGTTGAATGGTCTGTTTGCGCCATGCACGAACGCGTTGGTGATCAGCAGGGACAACTTGACCGCTTCCTCGAGCGGAACAGGAACCACGTACTTGCCGTTCTCGAGCTTGTACTGCTCCTTGACCCGCCCCGTGATGAACAAATAGCCGTTGTTGTCCATATACCCCATGTCGCCCGTGCGAAAGCCGCCATCCTCCAACAACACGGCGGCCGTCTCTTCGTCGAGATGGTGGTACCCCTTCATGACGTTGGGACCGTACGCAATGATTTCTCCTTGCACCGCATCCGCCGTGGCCTCTTTGTCGATGACCACCCGGCATCCGGGAATCATTTGGCCAACACTGCCGATGACACGATGCCCCGGTCGATTCGCCGAAATGATGGGACTCGTTTCCGTCAACCCATAGCCTTCGTACACGTTGATGCCCAAGGCGTCGATGAACTGCCCCACCTCCCGCGAGAGAGCCGCGCCACCGGAAATCGCGTAGCGCAACTGACCACCGAACTTCGCACGGATTTTGGAAAATACGATCTTGTCTGCCAGCGACAATGACACTCGCTCCGTCAAACCAAGCGACTGACCCGCGCGCTTCTTAATCGATGCCGCAAGTCCCGCCCGAAATAGTGCTTGAATCGGCGCTGGCTTTCCCGCGATCTGCTTCTGCACGTTGTCATGGATCCGGTTAAAAATGCGGGGCACCGAAATCAAAATGGTCGGACGAACCTCCGGCATCTCCGCCACGAGTTTATCCACCGCCGTGTTGAGTGCCATGCTCGCTCCCATCGACGTCATACAATGAAGTTCGCAAGTGAGCCCGAAGGAATGCGCCCAGGGAAGGAATGACAAGGTCCTGTCATCCGCAATCATATCGAAACACTCATGCACCGCGGATACATTGGATGCGATATTTTCGTGCGATAACTTGACCCCCTTCGGGTTGCCCGTGGTTCCCGACGTATAAATCAAAAATGCGATATCGTCTTTGTCAGGGACCGATGGTTCAAGAGGGTTGTCAGATCCCCTGTCGATCCAAGCATCAAAAGAATCCGGTTCAGACTCCTTCGCCCCCATGCGAACGATCTTTCTGAGCGATGGTATCGTTTCGAGAAATCCCTTGACCTTATGGTAAATCGCCTCCGTCGATACGATGAGTATCTCCGCTTCGCAATCGCGAAGAATGTACTCCCACTCCTTGGGCAATTGAGACTCGTACATCGGAACGAATTGTGCCGTCAGCCCGACCGTCGCAAACGAAGCAATGGCCCATTCGACGCGGTTGTTCGAGATGATCGCTACACGGCCATCGCGCGCGATTCCCTCTTCACTCAACGCTCGTCGAAATGCATCCACGCGACGTTTCACCTCACCGTAGGTAATCCACGTCCAGGCATCGTTGGTCTTCACGCCGAACAGATCTCGCGGGGCGTATTTTTCGACGCTCTTCTCGAATAGATCCACAATGGTCAGAAACTTAGGAACGAACACCATCTGCAATTCCCCTCGTCCATGTCGGTAATCATTCACGGTTTGGCTGAACCAATCCGCGTTTATGCCTAGCGTAAGCGTCAGAACGACACCGGGTCAATCCGTGACGGTACTTCACGTCACCGTTCGGAGCCGCCGCCCGTCGAGAACCTCGTTATGACTACCTACCCGGTAGGCTCCCAGATCCAACGTTACATATGAAAACCCATATCGTTTTCCAGCATCATGCACTCGCTGCCGCGTCGTTGGGTCTGCCATCGCCGCTAATTCGTCTTCTCCCACCTCGATACGGGCAATGGTGTCGTGATGACGAACCCGGACCACACGAAACCCCAGATCACGAAGTTCCGCTTCAAATCCAGCTATTTGCGACAAACGCTTGGAGGTGACCGCCGTCCCGTACGGTATCCGACTCGCGAGACAGGCCGCCGCAGGCTTGTCCCAAAGTCGTAACCCCAACAGCCTGGCCGCCTCTCGCACCTCGCTCTTGGTAAATCCCACATCAACCAAAGGGCTGACGATATTCGCCCGTTTCGCCGCCTCGAGCCCAGGACGGTAATCCCCCAAATCATCGAGGTTCGTACCGTTGATCACATGACGAAAACCTCGTTGTTGACGATAGCGCTCCGCCGCAACGTACAACGCCGATTTGCAGTGAAAACAACGGTCTGGGCCATTGGCCACATAGTCCGCCACACCAATCTCCCCAGCATCCACCATCTCATGATCCGCGCCAATCTGCCTGGCAAACGCAATCGCGTCGTCTCTCTCACGAGGCGCCAACGCTGGCCCCGCCGCCGTCAATCCGACCGCATGATGCCCAAGCTGTTCGTGCGCAACCGCCAGCGTAAATCCACTATCAAGCCCCCCGGAATAACAAACCACCACGGACTCGAGTTGCCGCAACCGCTCACGCAAGGCATCCAACTTTTTATCGATCATAGATGTCCTCATAAAGCCCCGGCCCGGCATCGTCATCGGTGGCAACTTCGTTTTTCTCTATTTGCGACGCCACCGGCCCACCATCGCCCATCGGTTCCACGTATGCCATATCTCCATCAATTCCATCCCGTCGCCCACGTTCAATCCCGCAAATAGCCCCGCGTCAAAGCGGCTTGGATGAATATGACGACGTGAATAACCATCCCGACGGGCTACCCACTCGAGAACCGTTCGCTCCAATAACCCCAACGTCGAACCAGTTCCGTAATTCGGAGTGGAAAGCAATAGTTCCCCACCCGGCGAAAGACGTTGCGCAAGCATCCGCGCCCAACGCTCCGGTTGCCGTACGTGCTCGACCACGTCTTTTGCCACAATCATGTCGAAGGGGCCGTCGAAAACCTCGGCCGACGGCAATTCATAGGCGGAAGGACTGACCCCAAAGCGATCCGCTTGTCGTGGATACTGTTTTTTGCACGCTTCAATCGCACGCGGATCGATGTCGCACGCTGCACACGATATCTCCCGCACCCCATCCACATACGGCTCGAGGCCACACCCCACGATCAGGATCGTCGGCAACGTGCTCCGCGCACGCACGATCGATGCAATTCGTCGAGAAATCGGACGATGGTACAGGGTCCAAGGAAAGCGATCGCGTCGCTCGTGGTTCGTATAGTACTCGGCGCTGAACTCCGACTCGCTCATCATGGCCGCGCTTTGCAAACGATGAGGTACTCCGCAGCCTCTTCGGCATCAGGCACGCGCGAGGCAAGGGCGTTCAAGGAAATGCGCATGAGATCGCTGGTGAGGAAACGCAGACGGGGCAATAGCACCCATCGTCCGGTCAATTTTTTGTTGAGGAACCCCACAAGGCTCGGCCAAAGTAGGATGTCGAAGGCCCACGATACACCGCGTTGCGCGATCATCGTCACCTCACATGCTTCGAATCCGCAGGCTTCCAAATGCCGCATCCATGTCGCCGCGTCTATCCGATGAACATGACGAAACACGTGATCGAGTAGCTCCCCCCAAGCATTTCCGAGACTATGCAATCCCGCCTTGCCAAGCGCTTCCGTCAATGCCAGGCGACGTGTCCACGTCGGCGTAGGCACGATGAGGACCAGGGGGGCTCCCGGTTTCAATGCGCTACGAACATTCCGCAACGCGGCTCGCAGATCGGGAACATGCTCGAGACTGCAATTGGCAATCGCGCTGCCGAAAAATTGCGGAGGAAGATCGACCGTGCAGATGTTGCCGCAAATCAACGTGCTGTACGAATGCGTTCCCTGCGCTCGCTGCAACTCCGTCGGGTTGATGTCGATGCCCCACGTCTGCTTGCCTGGATAGGCAAGACGCGCAAACACACCATCTCCGCATCCCACATCCAAAATCGGTTCCGGTAACTCGAGGTGCCTTACGGCTTGAAGCCGAATGCATTCACGCAACGCCAATGCCGTGGGCGCGAAAGCGTAGTACTTGGAAAAGGAGTGAGGATCGAGAGGCCATTCGTGGGGCATCGGTTCTAACCTATCGTAAATACATAGAAAATATCGTTTCCGGAACCATCGCCAGCTACCACAACCACGAGTCCGGAAACGCCATCACATCACCAATAGACCGGGCTCCAAGACAAAGCGCCACCAATCGATCGACCCCGAGTGCATTGCCCCCCGCCGACGGCATCCCTTCCTCCAGACTTCGAACGAATCGCTCATCGATTGGATATACGCGTTTTCCCGCTATCCGACGGGTTTGCTGGTCCCTCTCCAACCTCATGCGCTGCTCCGTCGCATCGGTCAGTTCTCCAAACCCATTGCATAATTCAACCCCCCCCACGTACACCTCGAATCGCTCACATACCATCGGATCATCCACACGACGTCGAGCAAGCGATGCATGAACGGAAGGGAAATCATAGAGCACCACCGCATGGGCCGACGCTGCCAACGCCGGCTCGACTTTCTCGACTAACAAACCAAAGTACGTATCTTCCTCCGCACTCGCCAATCGAAGCACCTCGTCGCGATCGAGAAGCGCATGCCGTGCAAACGCTTGGAGCACCGAAATTCTCTCAAAAGGCGCGCTGACATCCAACTCCCGACCACGCCAACGCACCGTGGCTTTCCCCGTCACTTGTCGCGCAACATGCTCGATGAGGCCTTCTGTATCCCGAATCATCTCCTCGATTCCCGCGAAGGCACGGTACCATTCGAGCATCGTAAATTCGCTATTATGAAGGTCCCCCTGCTCATCGTCGCGAAAACAATGAACGAGTTGAAATAACTTTGGAATCCCACCCGCAAGCAATCGCTTCATCTGATACTCGGGTGAGGTAATCAACGCCGCGGGCCCGGAATCAAAGGCGTCAAGGTGCAAATCCATCCCAGGGCAGGGGACCCGCACGGGGGTCTCGACTTCTATAAAGCCTTGATTTTCAAAATAATTTCGAATGACCCCGAGAATTGTTGCCCGACGTTGCAACGCCCAGCCTACCCCGCGATCGAGCAACCGGGCGGACTCATGAAACTGATCCGCCATCGGCTCCGACACGTCCACCACCACGGCTTCGTCGATGCATTCCCCATCCCATCTGCCCTCGACAATCACCAAACAGCCTTCTTTGAGCGATGATTCGGCTACTACGGCTACGGTATCGAAGGCGTCCGCGATTTGCCATCGTCCATGCGGTTGCGCTCGAACTCGCCCGCCTACACGGACTCGAGCCCCATGCTCCATCGTCCGCAAGTCATGAGGAGACATCACATTCATGAATTCGAGGCCAATCCGTCGAGCAACATTTTTCCAACCGTTTCGGCCGTCTTGACAAGACCGCCCTCGTGGCCCCCTCCCAAAGCCCAGGTTAGCGTCACCCCATCGAGCGCTCCAAAAATGGCTCGGGCAACCACCCGTGCGGATAAGTCTTTTCGAAATACCCCAGCATTTTGGCCTTCGATCAGCACACGCTCGAGACGATCGAGATAGGCGGTGAAGTGGGGCTTCAATAGCTCACGCATCGAACGGCTCGATTGTCGTAGGTTGACCGTCAACAATTCCGCCAGCCCACGCTCGCGGTCCAGCAGCCCAAGCTGAAGCGCCACCATTCGCAGCAGCTTGTCACGCGGTGCCGCGATCGAGGTAAGCTCGTCATCGAGTTGCCGAAAGAAGCGCGAAACACTGTCTTCGAAGAGCGCGACGAGCAATGATTCCTTGCTCGGGAAATACAGGTAGATGGTGCCGTCGGCCACGCCCGCCGTCTGAGCGATATGGGAGATATGGGCTTCTTGAAAACCGCGAGTCGCAAACACCTCGGCCGCCGCTGCCAAGATTCGCGCTCGTTTCGTTTTCTGCTGCTCCAACGACCGCTTCTTCTTCACGTCTCCGCCGCTGTATCGATGAACCAACCCTGTCGAGAAAGCACCTTCAGCCACCGCTGAATACGCGAAGGGCAAACGCTGCAATCTCGCGCCCCATCCATGGACCAAACGCCGCCAATGCCGCCACTACCGCAACGATTCGCGGCAGATGCGCCAACGTTGGGTCCTGTACCTGGGTCGCCGCCTGCAATACAGCCACGACCAACCCAACCACGGCGGCTACCGCCAACACCGGCAACACCACCGCCAAGGACAAAACCAAAGCTTGCTGCGACAACGAGATGATCGTGCTGAGCCCCATCTCACCCCCCCGCGTCCGCTTCGGCCTCCTCAACTACGTCTTTTTCCGCATCTACCGATGCTTCCAATCCCGTCTCGTCATCGTCGACATCGGGCGTTACATCCAACGATGTCTCGATGCCCGTCTCCACCGGTTCGACATCTTCGGCTACATCTAGCGAGACGTCTTCCACCGAGGCTTCTTGCGGTTCATCCCCTGGTGAATCCGATGCGGCCTCCGTCACGATGGAATCCGGAAGTCCTTGATCGGTCAGTCCGCTGTCCGGTCGATAGACTTGACCGGGTATGCAAGCAGCAACCGTCGACGGTCTGTCCGGGGGCGGACAGCACAGCGGGGAGTCTTGCCCTTCGATCTTTTGGCATCGAAGTCCCGACGCACAGTCTTCGTTGTTGTTGTCCAAGCTACATCGTTCTCCCTCTCCTTGGTTCGAACAAGCTCCCGCCCACAAGGCCACGAAAGCGACAACCAAAACGCCAAAACGAATTCGCCTCATCGTCGGTGACTCCAGGGATGCCAAGGTATTCTTCAACTCGCCTGTCCTACAAGAGGCTGTGCGCCGTGTCCATGCTCGTATCGAATTCTATCCTGATGGCGCTCTCTTTGCTTTCGCCTCGACCGCATCCACGAAAAACTTGCCGTATTGAAATGCGCTCACAATCGAAAAAACGAGTGAGCAGTAGATCAACGCCCTGCCTACCATCACCAAATCCACCACGCCAAAATCCACCACAATGAGATCCACATGATAGGGATATCCAAGGATCAAACACACGAGCCCCACCATCTGTAACGCCGTCTTCGACTTTCCTCCCTCTCCCGCCGCGATCACCAACCCTTCCGTCATGGCAATTCCGCGGAGGGCCGTGATGGTGATCTCTCGACCGATCAAAATAATGACCAACCACGCCGGAACGCGACCCATCGTGACCAACCAGACAAGCGTTGCCGTCACAATCAGCTTATCCGCCAACGGGTCGAGAAATTTGCCCAAGACACTGACCAAGTTTCGTTTGCGAGCCAGGTAGCCATCCAAAAAATCGGTAATCGCCGCCAGCACGAAAACCAAAGTCGCCAAATAGCAATCGAACGGGCTGCCTCGATCCAACAGGTACAACACCAGGGGAATGACCAAAATCCTTCCCATCGTCAGAAGATTGGGAAGATTCAAAGCGTCTTCGCGAAGCGAACGGCGACGCTGCTTTCGTCGAATTCGTCGTGACGCCGGGGAGGGGGTCGACGGCGGGCTTAGCGAATGTCTAGAAGGTTCCGTCACATCTGTGGTTGTAACGGCAGCCGCGTGCGTTGGCTATGGATAATGACCTGAAGTTCGATGGATCAAGCTCCGGGGGACTCGGAGCGCACCGGCAAGGTGTTGAGCCCAAGTTGCGCTCGAGGCCAACGGAAAAAGGCCAGCACGAAAGCTACTGTCCATGCCACGTAGAGCGCCGAAATCGCTGTGAACTTGTCATCGATGAAGTAAAACTGATTCGAAAACACTTGGCTGGCCCCCGCCAAGCCGATGATCGCTATCTCCATGCTTCCGTTGCTTCGAGCGAAACGAAGCAGGGTTTCATGATAGTAGTAGTACAGCGCGGCCACAACGCTCACGCTTATGCTGAACGCGGTCAACGAATTATCCGGCATCTGCGTGAGCAGGATCTTGAAGCCCGCGAACGCGAAAACTCCAAGAAATACAGCTAGTAACGGCCATTCCATCTGACGTTTTAGGCGCGATAGCATCGCGGCCAGAACCCAGATCGACCAATAATAACACGTGGCCTCCGCAGCGCTGACCACCAGGATCAGCGACAAGCCCATCCCAATCCACAGGGCTTTGGTTCGGCGTAAAGCGAAAAAAAGCAAGCCGCCAAACGAGAGGAACAAGGCTCCCCACAACACCTTGTATTTTTCGAAACGATCGTTGCGCTGCTTTTTCCACCGCTCGAACGGGTCGAGCAAGGCGTTGTTGCGCGCGTACTTCATTCGCCCTTCGGGCGATGCCTTGATGACCGTATGCAGTCCCACATGGTTGGTCAACGCGGTGTTTTGATGCACTTTGATGTGGTGCATGAACTCTTCATACGAATGCACACCTCCGGTGACGTGCAAGCTCAGGGGAACGAGCACGAGAACCGCGGCTGCTCCCCCGGCCAAAAACTTGAGATAGGACCGCTGCAATCTTCGCTTTCGATAGATGTCCCAGGCGATGATAGCCAGGGGGCCAGCCCATAGAACCGCCGGAAATATTCGTAATCCCGCGGAGTAGGCAAGAGCGAATCCGGCAAGGAAAAAGTATCTTTTTCGAGCCAAACACGCCGCCATGATCGCAAGGAAAAACCAGTCCTGACGAAGGAACGCTCCCCCCGTCCAATAAAATGGCGCAGGTTCCTGCGTGCCCCAAAATAAGAGCGCCACAATCGTTACGCGCCAACCAAAAGCCCAGCCAATCGCCAGAAATAATAAGGCGGTCATCGTTACGTCAAGGCCCGCCAATAACTTGAAATACTCCGAGGACGCTGGCTGCAGCGATGACAAATAATGTCCGGCGATAGTCCAGATCGGCGGCGGGTTATAGCCATGATCCTTCTGCATGTCCTTCCAGTATCCGCCCCCGGAAACACGACGGAAAAACTGCAGGTCCTTTTTGAAGTCCTCCCATCGCGCCTCGGAAAAGTGCGACTTGCAGATCTCCGGCTCTTCGAGAAAAGGCTTCGAGGGAATCAACAGGTTGGTGGCGGAAAGATCCCGCATTTTGCGTCGTTTGACCGCGGTTTGGTTGCCGGTTTCGGCGTCGGCGATCGCGGCGCAAATGTAGATGCGCTTGTAGCTAAGCTCCTTCGTGTACTTGGAGCCCATGTAGTAATGGAAGAACTCCCACCGGTGGTAATAGTCCTTGTATGACAGGTGATAAAACAAGAAGAAGAAAACGATGGCGACCGTGGCAAGCACCGCTCCGATGATCTGTTTGGCACGATCGTGCATCACTCCAAATCGAATTCCGTGGACGCCGATGGCGAAAAGACCGATCGCGACCGCGAAAACGCCGAGAATCGGAATCGCCCCGTTTTTGAAAACCGCCAGCGCTTTCGCACTATCCGCGAGCTGCTGAAGAACGATCACCGCAAGGCCACCGCCGACCAGCACCAAAGGTAAGCGTTTCAGCAGCCGCGCTCGGACCTCTTCCGTAATCGTATGCGCTTGGGATTCGAGGAAGATGAACACGCAGGCCAATATCGCCAAACCCGCCTTCACTCCGTGAAGCCATGACTGCTGCGTGAGCGTTTCTAGAACTTGAGAAATCGACTTGGGATCCATCAGCGCGCCCACCATAGCGCGGTTCTTCGTCGTGGGGGAGAGCGCTTTTTTTACCTTCCCGCCCCGACACTCGACCCCCTTTGCGCAATCCGCGGGTTCTCGCTACAATCGACCCTACTGGGTTCGCGTTTCTTACCCTCACCGCACGGCATTCCAAGAGGTAAGGGCAAAAGGGTGGTTAGCACCCCTCCACCCCGCGTCCCACTCCACCCGGCATGAAATCATATCCTTGGCGAATGGCCGTAGTCGACGTCTATCCCGATTCGGTTATCTGGACGAGGGCCAGGCAGCGGCTCCCATGATTCACCCGCGTTTTCAGGCGGCAAATACGTAGGAGGATTTTCGGTGAGATAATTGGCTGGCGTATCGGCTAGTCGGCAAAATCACTGGCAGTGCTGGTCATAATCCTCACAACAATCACCCAGTTGAACGCAGAGGTCGTCGCAAGCGCAGCTTACGTCGGGAGAGACGCCACCACAAGAACCGACACATGAACCAGCGAACGGTTCATTGGGTTCCACGACAGGTTCCGGGGTGGCCGGAGGTTGCGAAGGATTGGCTTTGAGCTTGACCTGCGTGACGTGCAGCCCGTGACCTTCGTAGGCGAGTTGCAGCAGTCCACCGTTGTGTTTCCCTTGGGTAACGACATGAAATAGGCTTGGAGGAACGAATAACCCCGTTCCTGAATCGTCGCGAGGCCCGGTCATCGCGCGCGCTTGATCCATGAGCGGAGCAATGGCTTGCTGGAATTCGGCGTAGCTTCCATAAGGAGTAGAAACGACTTGGACCATATTGTCGAAAAGCGCATCGACAGCCTGGCGACGAGGGTCCGAGGAGGGAAGGCGATCCATACCCATCGCTTCCAATAAGCCGGGACGCATCAGGCCGAGGAGCTGTCCCTGCACGGGAGCAAGCGATTCTCCCATTTGCTCACGAGGAACGTGGGTTCGCATGAAATGCTGAACGATATCCGCCATGGTCATGGGCTTGAAAGCGAGTTTTTGGCGCTCCGCTTCGATCATGTTGGCAGGGGCGTATTCGGCGATGGGCTGAAGATCCGCCGGGGCTATCGACAACGTGACCGATGAAACAAGTTCGTTTTCGTTCTGCTCCGTAAAGGCGGAACGTTCGTGAGCATTATGCTTGTGGAGTTCGGATTGGAACGTGTCCCATACTTGCTGCCCTACCAACGGGATCATGGTCGTGTCGTTGAGAGGGAACAGCAATCCCGCGCTCGTCGCCACAAAGGCCAGTTCGGCGCAATAAATGAGATTCTCCGGGCGACGGAAGAACTGTTCGGCCGCGGCATCGCCAGCAATGGCGCGAACCATCATTTCCACATGAGTTTGCAGCTTTTCGGGACTGTTGGCCGCCAACGGATCGCCGCCGTTGTAGTCCCCCGGAAAATTCGAGACCGTGTTGAAACCCACCATCATCGTCCGGATGTTATCCATAAAAGCGCTCTGTAATTGGCTACTTACATAGCCGGGGAACACGGGGCGGACGAAAATCATTGGATAATCATCGTCGCCAAATAGCCCCTGCTGATAGCTTTGTGGATTGTTGATCGTGATAGCCCCAGGTTGACCGTTCCATTCTATCCCAACCACAATCCCGATATGGGTATCTTGCAGCTTCATGTTTTCTTTCATGCTCGCTGCGCTTCCCCCTAGCGATATGGTGCGATGAGAAGGGCGATGGTGTTTGATGGCAAAGCCGACACTTCCGGGAGGAAATACCTTGGCGATGATCTCGTCGCGATGAGGGAAAAATCGCCCCGCGGCGTCCGACAAAGCGTCTTCGTCCGCGTAAGGAATGATGTTGACAGGACCGCCAAATAGATGCGTCGGTGCCGTGAAGGATACCTCCCCAAGGTCCATTTGGACGCTGAAAGCCTGTTCTACGCTTTTCAGGGGAGCACCCCCGTATGTGCGGTGTAGCGCCTCGAGATCCGCTTCATAAGGACTCAGAAACGTGCCAGCAGAGGGGCCGTCGCACTTGCCGTAACACGCCGGCGGCCTGGAAAACCCAGTCTGCCCAGGCTTCGCCGAGCCATCGTCAGACTCCGCCGAGCACCCGACGAAAAGCATCAGCGCGAACAATCCCCCAAGAGTCGATGAAAGAAGTTTTGATTTCATGATGGCACCCTCTCGATAAGCCCCAGTTATTTCCAAAATGCTCCATATCATGAGGAAGCGGCAAAGCCCCAGTACCATTTTTCATGCCCGGCCCAAAGATGGAAAAAGAATCCCGAGGTGCCCGCCTTGACTCGCCATGCAGACCGTGGAAAACGATCTTCATGCGACGCCTTCTTTTTCCGTTTTCCGTTCTCTTATCGACACTCGTACTTCATTCCGCCGCACCGGTTCACGCGCAACAGCGTGAAATCCTTGATCAAAAACTGAATTCGGCGGGAGAAGGCTACACGGTGCTCCGAGTCTGGGGATCGCGTCAGCAAATCGGCTATGCCATCGGAGCCACCTTCGCCGATGACATCGTTTCTGCCTTTGATGAAGTGCGAGACATGTCCGGAAACTACTATTCTGTCCTGCGCGGGGCCATGACTTCCCTGACCTTTTTGCCGAAAGGCGTGGAGGAGGAGTTCAATGGCTTGGTCGAAGGTGTCAAATCCGTGCGGCCAGAAGCCGACGTGGACGCCACCGACATGAAAGTGCTCAATACGTTCGGAGATTGGTCGTATGCCTGCCGGTCCCATAGCTGTTGGGGATCACGCGTCGAAGCTCCTTATTCGACTCTATCCACGCGACGCCTGGACTTCGGTTCGCCTCTTGCTGTCGTCCACCATCACGTGCTTTACGCTATCGAGCCTTCCGACGAGCCGGTTCGGTGGGTCAATCTGGCATGGCCGGGATTCGTCAGCGTGGTGACTGGCGTCAATGAATACGGTTCGCTGGTTTCGGTACACGATTTTCAATCCTCGGTCGTTGCCGACCCGGGAGTGCTTTCCCGAACCATGGCAGCCCGCCACCTGCTTTCCTCCGTTCCTGCTCTTCCCATCGAGGAGCACCTTGCCTGGGCCCAGCAACAGCTTTCCGACCAGCCCATTGCCACAGGAACGTTCATCAACTTCTATGCGCCCAACGGCTACGGTGGCGTTTTCACCTGCGCTCCTGGCAAGGTTTGTTCGTCTCCACGAACCCCTCAACAAAACTATCGGGATGGGGAGGTGCTCATCACCACCAACAGTCAAACGGACGGTCATAGCACGCCGTCGGGAGCCAGTTTTTTGGACCCGTATTACGACACCCCCGGGCCCAAGACCCTCGAAAGCCACTTCGGTGTTATGGTGAGTGATGAACTGCATATGATGACGGTCGGATTTCGTTCGAAAGGCGATATGCGGCTGTTGGCGCATGGCCGCACGAGCGAGGGCTGGACGCCCCGGATCGATGTGGAATGGTCGACGCTATTTCCAACGCCGACCAACGATGCCGGCGCTGACGCGGAGCCCCCGGACGCACCTATTTCCATGGACGCAACCGCGGACTCGGAAAGTGAGATCGCGGTGGAATCTGGTGCCGATTCCAGCAACTCCGCCCCCCCCGATTCATCAGACGACCCCTCCAATTCATCCGACGAACCGTCGGAAGGGGGATGTGGATGCAAGGTCAATGGCTCCCCTTCCACCCGGTCGTGGTACGTTTTTCCTTTGGGATTCCTTGCACTTGGCGTATTTGCCCAACGTCGCCGCGGCGGCTGCGCAATTGTCGATCGGGGATGAGGCTGGACAGATCCCTTCATTTTTCCTGAATTGGAAAGGGATTCGAGCTGAGAATTTTTATTCTTGATTTGGGCTCGGTCCTTGACCGCCTTGGACCACCGCCATCGTTTCTCGTGGGGCGTGACCGTGACCGTGATCGTGATCGTGGACCGTGAAGGAAAAACCGGGGGAAAATGCGGGGAAAGGGGACCGGGAGGAGCTTTCACTCCTATCCGTATTGGGATGATTCGGGATTTTCGTCAGTGCTCCGTCAGCTTCGGTTTCATGGGTCGCTCGCGATTACGCCTGCGACCTGAGCCATCACTCCGGTGAAGTCAGGTATCCTCGATACCTCACGCCTATTCCAGATCGTCACTGCTGACCGGCGGAAGAACGCTGATGGCCTCTCCCCGACGCGCCCGGATCTGGTCTTTGACCAAATGGATCAAGTCGTGGGATGTCTCTCGGGCCAGCAACATGGCAGCGGGAACGTAGACGATAGCTCCAACGATTACCTCCACGAAAAAGGCCAGCCCACGAACCTCGATGCCGTACCGGGACCATAGCCATCGCGCTCCCAATACGGCGAGGACCATCGGCACGCATGCGATCAACGGCGGCGTGCAGGCGCGCGCGAACTTCGATAACGGAATCCCATCTTTCCTTTTGATCACCCACATGCCGGAGATCGCGTGGAAAAGAAAACCGACACTCACACCCACGCAGGCCCACAGCGGCCCGATCTCGTCGCCCGCCTCTCCTCCGAGCCCTTGACCGAGCTTGCCGAACAACGCCACCGCGGCCAGCAACACCAACACCTTCAAAATACCGATGATCATCACCGTCTTAGGACGATCACACGCTTGCAAATAACTCATGATCGTCCAGCCCACCGGACGAACGATGGCAAGACCGGAGAGAATCGCGAGCATCGGACCCACCGACCACCACTCCTGGGGTAGAATCGTTTTGATAAGGGTGTCAGCCGTCGCCCCCAAACCCGTGGCAAGAGGGAAGATGATCACGGACAACAAAGCCGTCGACCGAACGAGCGCCTTTTTTCGATCCTCTTCCTCCATCTGCGCAAAGGACGGCAAAAGGACATCACCGATCTGTTCCCCCACTTGAACGGCAGGAATATCCGCAAGGTTATACGCCTTGTCGTAAGCTCCCGTGGGGGCGGGACCAAAAAGTTTGGCAAACACGAGCGTGTCGAGATTGCGCGAGGCGTACGACGACAAACCTGCGATGGAAATGGGAATGCCAAAACGAAAGATGGCTCTTGCTTTTTCCCAGGACCACTTGGCGGGTGTCAGCCAGACGTCTTTTTTCGAAGCCCAGGCGTTGTAGGTGAACATGAACGCGTACTTCGCGATGTTCGCGTACACCATGCTCAACCCGATGCTTTCCGGGGTCAGCCCGATGCGCGTCCATACCATCGCCAACCCAATGACGAGCACCGTGTAGACGACCTCCGCTATTCCTCGTGCAAGACTGACGGGGCGAAAATCCAATTCGCGTGTGAGCACGCGCTCCGGGATGATATGCAGCCGTTCGAACAAGACGGCGACGACCAATCCGGGGATATACGCCATCAATCCAGGCATGCCGAAAAAGCCCGACCAGAGGTAAGCTACCGGGATCGATAACAAGATGGCGGGGATACCAATCGCCAGGTGTAGCACCGTGGCATGCCATACGACGTCTGGCGACTCTTTCGGCTTGGAGGCTACGAATTGTCCGATGCCGAAAGAAGTCAGCTCGTGCGATAATACAACGAGAATATAGGCGACTTTCACTTCACCGGCGATCTCCGGGGAGATGAAGTACGTGACCACGATGGTCCCCACCGCGCCGATGATGCGCGAGCCGATGCTCGTGAAGACCGTCCAGGCAGCTCCTCCTACGGTTTTTCGAATGATGGTGGACTGCGAAGCCATGATGGGCGTGTATAACCGACTTGTTGTCGTGATTGCGACCTTTCGTCGGTCGCGTTAGGCTCAGCCCATGAAATACCTGATCGGAACGATGCTGGGCTGGATGCTGCCGGTGTGCTTCGTTTCAGCGGCACAAGCAGCCGATATTTATGTGGATGCCCGCAATGGGGGAAAAGAAAACGGCACGATAACGGCCCCCTACCGCACCATCGGCGCCGCCGTCAAAGCCGCCTCTTCAGGGGATCGTATTCAGATCGCCGCTGGTAACTATGCGGAAAACCTACACTTAAAGAAGCCGCTGACCTTGCAAGGCGGATTCGTGGGAGCACAAGCCCAAACGTATGCCGCGGGCGGTTCTGGAGATTTTTCCCGAAGCGAGCCTTCCAAACAAGAATCTGTGATCAACGGAAATGCAGAGGCTCCCGTGATTCTCGCGGAAGGAACCATCGAAACCACCCTCGATGGCCTGGTGCTCCGGGGAGGAAAAAGCGGCGTCGAATCCAGCGCTTATCCGGAAGACAAGGCACGTCTCACCCTGCGCCACTGCCGCGTGGAACAAAATGGGAACCCGTCCGTCATTGGCGGCGGCATCCGCGCCAAATCCGAATTGCTCGTGGAAGACTCGATAGTTCGTGACAACGTGGGAGACCGGGGCTCCGGGATCGCTTCAGGTCCTGCCCGCGCCATCATTGCGCGAACCGCCATTCAAGCCAACACCTCCCACGGGGACCATGGAGGAGGGCTGTACGCGGCAGGTCCCGTCGATGTGGTAGGCTGCCTCGTTGTCGATAATACTGTTGGGAAAACAGCAGGTTACGGATGGGGCGGGGGATTGATGTTCTTCAACGAAGGAACCAAAGCCACCGTGACCGACACCGAAGTCCGTGGCAATTTCGCCCCCACGAAAGGCAGCGGCGTTTTCGTCGACGACGGTGCCGAAGCCTCGTTGCGCAACGTGCTCATCGTCAACAACCGATGCGCCAAAGAGGGTGGTGCCCTGTATGTGGACGGCGCCACCGAGCAGTTGGGCTCCAAAGCCTGGCTCACCAACGTCACCATCGCGGGACACGATTGTGGCGACAACGGCTATGGCAATGCCGTCGTGATGGAACGAGCCTCCACGCTGGAAGTCGTGAGCAGCATTTTTTGGAACAACGGCCCCAGGGACACCAGCGTGCAGCCCGGAAATACGCTGACGGTGCGCTACTCCAACACGAAAGACAAACTCCCGGGCCCAGGCAACCTGAGCGCGGACCCGCTCTTCGCCTCCGCGCAAACCGGCGACTATCGTTTGAAAAATCAGGCCGGTCGCTGGGATCCGTCGTTGAATCAATGCGTTAAAGACGACGTAACCAGTCCGTGTGTGGACAAGGGGGATCCCGACGGTTCGTATGAAAGGGAGCCCAAACCCAATGGTGGCCGTGTCGATATGGGAGCTTTTGGCAATTCGCCGCTTGCGGGCTGTGCGCCGGAGCAATCGTTGACGACCGCTGCTCCCGGGTCGAATACCCCATCGCTCGGTCCCTCCCGCTCCGGTGCGGCCAAAGGACGATGCGGCTGTGAAGCCCCGGGAAGCCGTCGAGGCCAGTGGGGGTGGCTTGGGGTGGCGCTCTCATGGCTCGCTTTTCGAACTCGCCGCAAACCGTTCCGTCGATGACAAGGCTCGACGCTCCCAGCCGTTCGCGTTAGATTCCACGGCGATGAAAGCTTCCTTGCCATTCGTTTCCGTGGCGGTGCTCTTGCTCACCTATTCCTCGGCCCAAGCCGGCGACCTTCATGTCGATGCTCGTAATTCCGGCTCCGAAGATGGAACCGCATCGCATCCGTATCGAAGCGTACAAGCGGCGGTCAGCGCGGCCAAGGATGGAGACCGTATCAAAATCGCAGGCGGAACCTATTCCGAAACCATCAGCGTCACCAACAAAGGGATCGTTTTCGAAGGAGGATACCCAGGAGCGTCTTCGTACGATCAAGGCGGTTCCGGAGATTTCAACCAGGCCGATCCCGGCAAACACCCCACGATTTTACAAGGCTCTTCCGGTTCCGCGGTGCTCAATGTCTCCGGAACCGTGCAAACCATCGTCGATGGACTCGTGCTTCGCGACGGACGATTCGGTATCACATCGGATGCTTATCCGGAACTCAAAGGCACCGTGACGGTGCGCCGATCTCTCATCGAAAATAACGGTAGTGCATCGTCCCAGGGCGGAGGGATTCGCGCGGAATCCGCGTTGGTGGTCGAAGATAGCGTGATTCGAGGCAATGTAGGGGAGCGGGGGAGCGGGATTTCGGCTAGAAAAGCAAGCCTTCGACTCGTTCGAAGTCTGGTGGAGGATAATGAATCCCGCGGTGATCACGGGGGAGGCGTGTATGCCGCGGGCGATGTGGAAGTCATCGGATGCGTCATCCGCAACAACCGGGTTGGTGAGGGTTTGAACTACGGCTGGGGTGGCGGCATCATCGTTTTCAACGCGGGGACGAACGCTACCATTGCGGATACGGAAGTGCTTGGCAACTATGCCCCCACGAAAGGAAGCGGCATTTTCGTCGACGATGGCGCTCGTGCCACGATTCGCAACGTGCTCGTGGCCAACAACCAATGCAGTGAACGCGGAGGCGCGGTCTATGTCGATGGTTTGGATGCACAGCACGGTTCTCGCGCCACTCTCATCAATGTCACGGTGGCGGGACATGCCTGTGGGGATGGTCGGGGCAATGCGTTGCTGCTCGAGCAAGGCTCCGAAGTGACGGTGGAGAGCAGCATATTTTGGGGAAATGGTGCGAAAGACGTCACCGTGGATCCGGGCAATTCGCTGAAGGTTCGCTATTCGAATAGCATTGACAACCTTTCGGGCGATGGAAATCTGAGTGTGGATCCGCTATTCGCGAATCCCGGCAAAGGCGATTACCGCTTGAAAAACGAGGCTGGACGATGGGATCCTCAATCCGAGTCGTGTGTTAAAGACAGTGAAACCAGTCCGTGCGTGAATGCGGGGGACCCTTCGGGAGCCTTCGATCGAGAGCCCGAACCGAATGGCGGGCGCGTGGATATGGGCGCTTATGGCAATTCGCTGTCCGCGGGGTGTGCGGCCAATGGCGGCGCCGGTGGATTTGGCGGCGCTGGTGGTACGGCAGGGCAGGGGGGGACTGGCGGAAGCGGACCCGCGGGTGGTTCGGCAGGGGGACCTGGCGGCTCGGGAGGCAGTGCGGAGGAAGGTGGCGGTGCTGGCTCCGGGGGAGGTGGCGGCGGTACCGGAGGAACGGGACAGGCGGGCACCGGTGCTCAGGCCGGCTCGGGACTGGGGGGCATGGCCGCAACAACCTCGTCGCGAAACGATGACGACGGTTGTGGCTGCAGGTTCGTTCATCGTGAGGCGAATATGTCGATGGTGTGGCTTACCGTGCTTGGCCTGCTGGGGTGGCGAGCCAGGCGCAAGTATTCGAAAATAATAAACTAATTCCCTACCTAGCCGATGGGTTGCTCGCTCGGTTTCCGCAATCCCGCGGCGAGAGACTCTAGACTTTGTTGCCAGCGGTGCATCGGCGAGGGCCAGCGATATCTCGTTCGGCTAAAGCGGGGTTGATCCAGGTCGCGTCGGAAACGGCAGCGCAGCGCATGGGCGTTGGCGATTCCGAAAGCGGCGAGTTGCAGCGCCCGGGAGGTTGGGTCCAAAGAGCCGAGGGTTGCGTCAAAACGAGCTTCGAGGGTGTTGATACGAGCGCGTTCGAGTTCATCGTGGGCGAAATGGCGCAGCGTAGGCAGCAAAATCCGTAGTTCTTGCGCGCGATCGAGCATCTGGTGGCTCCGATGACGCAGCCACGGATCGCGGTTTCCCAGCGAGGCAAGGGTTTCGTAGCCACGCAAGTAGGTTTCGGTCATGCGGTACACGGAGGAAGAATTGCGGTCGAATTCTTGTTGAAAAGCCTCTTGCAACCATTGGGTGGCTTGCGCGCGGGTGAAGTGAGGGTGGTGGAAGTTCAGCAAGTGTTGGCCGTGCCATTGTTCGAAAGGAAGGTCGAAATCGATGCGGTTTTGCCTCTTGTACTGCTTGTAGAGTTGGGTTCCCGGCAAGGGGGTGAACATCATGAATTGGGTGAAAACTCCTTGAAGATCGATGAGATAGTCGATGTCCTGGGAGATGGTGTCGGGGCGATGGTGTTCGAGAAAAAGGATGCCGGAAACGAGTACGGCAATGCCGTGATCGCGCAAGTTCCGGATGAGGGCTTGCAGGTTGCGGCCTTTGTTTTTGTCGTACGTTTCGTGCTTGGATTCGGCACCAATCCAGAGGAAAAACACGCCTAGCCGCGCGAGGTTTTCCACTCCGAACGCCTCGATGGTTTCGGCGGAGGAGAATACGGCGAAGCTGAACGGGCGATGGTTTTCTTCCATGCAGGAAAGCAGCTCTTGCGCTCTCGTTTTGTCTTTGAGAAAGTTCTCGTCCATGACGAAGAACTCCTGGGTGCCAAGTTCGTTGGACATGCGGCAAAGCTGTTCGAAAAGGGCGTGTCCGCTGGCGAAAAACGGGGTGTAGGTTCGACCGAAAAAGTGGCTGGTCGCGCAGAAGCGGCAGCCGTTGACACATCCGACTCCCGGAACGAGTAGCCCGCACGCTCCTGGGGTTGGAATCCCGAATAGGCGTTTGTGTTCGGCGGAGATCAAGGTTGGATGATGGATGGGAGCGTGGGGGTCTTCGCCCAGGTATTGTCGGAGCCAGCGGATCCCTTCGCCGCGCACGACATGGTCACAGTCGATGAGGTTTTCGATGCCTTCGATGGCGGCGCCGTGGCCTCCGAGGAGAATCTGTGCCTCGGGCTGGTGTTGGCGCACCAATCGAGCCATTTCTTTGGCTTTGAGGAAGTTGGGGACGATGAAGCTGATGCCGACGGCGTCGTAGCGTTGGCGTTTCAGCTCTCTTTCGAAATCGTTGCGGGAAGGAAAGTCGAGCACGGTAACGGGAGCGCGGACGTTTTCCGCCAGGAAGTACAAGCCGAAGGAGCGATGATGGAAGCGAAGCGACGCGATCCCCTGGGCTTTGGTCACCTGATTGTGAAATAATTCCATCAGGTTTTCCTTGTGCCCGAAGGCATCATCCACGCCGAAGGGGCCGAAGACGCTGCTGAGAAGAAGTTTTTTTGTCATTGTCGGACAAGCATGCGGCTTGTCTGTCCGGGCGAGCGTAAAACATGGGTAAAATGGGATGTGGCAGGGATCCTCGCGGCTGTTCCGATTGTGCTATCCATGGGGCCGAGCCATGAATGGTCGTTTTCTACCCGTTGACCAGTCCGGAGCCGCACTGCCATGAGCCGCACTGCCATGAGCCGTTGGTGGAAAATCCCCGCGGGGCCAGTTTTCTGGATGGTGACGGTGCAGGTGGCGTGGACCATCACCCTGGTGGCGTGGATCATTTACTTCGTGGAGCGAAGAGAGGAGTTGGAAGGCTGGAGCACGTTGGTGGCTGGCATTCTGCTGCTCTGTTTGCTTTTGGCGGGCGTGACGGTCATCGTGATTCATTTTGGCAGGCAAGTCGCTCATAACCGTGCGGTCAAGGACTTCGTATCCACGGTCAGCCACGACCTTCGCTCGCCCCTTGCCACGGTCAAGTTGCACCTACAAACCCTGGAGTATCGGACGCTTTCGCCAGAGCAACAGACCTTGTGCCTTGCCACGGCCCTGGAGGAACTCAATCGGTTGGAATCGGGAATCGAGGATATTCTCACGGCTTCCCGCGTCGAGCGCGGCAACCTGCGTCTCGACAAGGACCCTGTCGAACTGGCTGATTTTCTAACATCGTATTGCGATGACAAGGGAAGGATGCTTTCGCTGCACGACGCCGTCTTATCGTGGACGCCGCCGCAAACGCAACGTTTCAAGGTCCGGGCGGATCCCAAATTGCTGCGGCAGATGCTCGATAACCTTATCGACAACGCGCTTGTGCATGGTCCCCGGGGCGTGAAAATCGATCTTGGGCTGTCCGAACGGGGCGGCGCGGCGGTCATTCATGTGAGCGACAACGGTCCAGGTATCGTCCGATCCCAGCGAAAAAAGATATTTCGCATGTTTTATCGCGCCCCGGGACATCGAAAGCACCGAAAAGGCACCGGTCTTGGCCTGTTCATCGTGGCCAGCATCGCCAAAGCCCATTCGGGGCGCGCCTGGGTCGATAGCGATGGCGCCGGAAAAGGAAGCACCTTTCACGTGGCCATTCCCTTTGCCAAGGAAGAAAGAAACCCATCGTGAAACAAAGATTATTGCTCGTCGAAGACGAAGAAAACCTTGCGAAAGGGCTGGAACTGAACTTTTCGCTCGAAGGATTCTCCGTGCAATGGGTGGCCAACGGTGTGGATGCGAGGACGAGTTGGAAAAAAGAAATGCCCGACCTGGTGGTGCTCGATCTTGGGCTGCCGGATACCGACGGTTTGGAATTGTTGCAGGAAATCAAGCGTGTCGACCTTCGGGTTCCGGTGTTGGTGCTCACCGCGCGAGCTTCGGACGAGGAACGTATCACTGGTTTGAGTTTGGGAGCCGACGATTATGTGACCAAGCCTTTCAACTTGACCGAACTCGTGCTTCGTGTGCGTGGCCTGGCCCAGCGCAGCCAGTGGTATCGAACGTCGTTGCCCAAGGAGATATGCCTGGGCGCGGCGGTATTGACGCCTTCGGATGCCACGCTTCGACGGGACGGGGAGACGTATTGGCTGACGGAATTGGAACTGCGGTTGCTTTTGCATTTGTGGCGCCAGCGGGGGAGTTATGTGTCTCGGGAGGAGCTATTGGTACAGGTGTGGGGGTATTCGGCGGAGACGGCGACGCGGACGGTGGATATTTTCGTGTCGAGGCTTCGCCGGATGTTGGGGGATGCAGCTAACCCTGTGTTATTACTAACAAAACGGGGGAAAGGGTATATGCTCGTGCGCGAGGGGGAATGAGCGCTGGTGGAGGCAGGGTGGAGGTTGTACGAATCGCCGAACCTGTTTTCCCACGACTTGTGCAGTATCAGAGTTTGCCGTGCGTTGGGGAGGGGGTTCGGATTTTTTACCGGCTGATTCATCGATGCTAAGATCTAAGATCGTGGTGGAAGCTTGGATCCGCCCATGCTACGAGAGAATCTATCTTGGGCTTCTGTTGCCTGATTGCAGAAAACAAGGAGACGTGGGAATGAGAACATCGCTTTCTTTATCGGTAGTCGCGCTGGCCTTTCTTCTGACAGGAGGATTGAGTGCATGCAGCGACGACGACGACAACAACAACACGGGTGGCACTGCGGGTAGTGAGACCGGTGGCACTGGTGGTGGGGAGACCGGTGGCACTGGTGGTGGGGAGACCGGTGGCACTGGTGGTGGGGAGACCGGTGGCACTGGTGGTGGGGAGACAGGCGGCAGCGGTGGTGGGGAGACAGGCGGTAGCGGCGGTGGGGAGACAGGTGGCACCGGAGGTGGTGCGTCCGGGTTGGCCTGCCAAGAGGCGTGCGAGAACCTGGTATCCGCCAACTGCTCGGAGGACGGTACTGTTGCGGAATGCACAACCGACTGTATAGAAGACATGAGCGCTCACCTTACCGAATGCGGCACCGAAGCCGAGGCTTACGTGAAGTGCATTGCGACCGCTAACATCGAGTGCAAAGACGGTCAGCCGGACATTCCGTCTTGCAACAACGTGATAGTGAACTACGAGGTTTGCATCGCATGTCTCCCGGACCCCCACGACGATGAATGCGACGAATGCATGAAGCAGAATTGCTGCACCGAATTGCAGAACCTCGCGAAGGATTACAACTCGACAACGGAAGATGCGTACTTTGAGTGCAACGAGAAACACTGTGTGACCGAGTGTGGTTCGGGCTGACGGAGTGCAGAGTCGTCCATGGCTCGACTACACTCCATGCTGGGGCTCGTTGCGTGCAAACGACACTGGCGATACGGCAGCGCGGGTGACGATGGAGCAATACGGGCGTCTCGCCCGGATCCCGGTATTGCTGGGACCGCGCGCGTCTCGCCCGCACAAAGCCTGGCACACCCACGGCTACCTGCCACATTGTGAACTGCCCGGCCTATTCCCATCCATCACCTTTCGTCTCAATTGGAGGCATTGATGCATCCTGGTCACGGGAACTGCTGGCTCAAGCAGCCGGAGATTGCCTCAATTGTCGAAAAAGCATGGCTGTATTTCGACGGCCAGCGCTATCGCCTCCTCGTATGGTGTGTAATGCCCAACCATGTTCATGTGCTCATCGAAACGTTCGACAAGTTCCCCTTGGGCGGCCTTTTGCACCTTTGGAAGTCGTTTATTGCCAAGACCATCAACAATCGCCTTCAGCGAGAAGGTACCGTCTAGCACCCTGACTACCACAATCGCTTTATTCGCGACGATGTCTACCAGTGTGCGGTTGTTGGCTGCATCGACTCCAACCCGACCCAGGCGCGGCTTGTTGCGCGCAAACGACACTGGCGATACAGCAGCGCGGGTGGCGATGGAGACAATGCGGGCGAGACGCGTGCGGTAATGGTGAAATACCGATCCATAATAACGACTGTGAGCAGCCGCTTCGTCGGATGGTCAAGGGACGGATGAACTGGCTATTTCACGGTAGCGAAGAGCATGCGTGCAGTACGGCCAATCTTTCGTCGCTGGTGGCGAGGGCTGAGCAGCATGGATTGGCCCCTGAGTTTTCCTTGCAGGAGATTCTTACAATGATTGGGGAGTATCCTGCGCGCCAGGTGCTGGAGCTTGCGCCGAACCGGTGGGTGGAGACGCGGAGTCGTTTTATCGAAGCGGGGCAACTCAGGTACATTGATTTGGCGCGGGTGACGGGCTCGGGCTGTTCCAGGCTGACTGGACGGAACAGTGAGGATTTGAAAGACGTAATCTGTTCGGTGCGCTAGGGCTCACAATACGGCAAGTCCGGATGGGGGAGTCCAGCCACGCAGGCGGTGCCTCCGTTCGTCCAAGCCGAGTCGTCCCCACCGTACATCTCGGGTGGCGGATTCGTGAGGATCCAGCAATTGCCTTCAGGATCAAGCTGCGCAACCGGTGATGCCGGTGGGTAGATACCGTAGGTATTGAAACATACCATGATTTGCCACGGATACCGGCAGCCAAGCTCTGTGTCGTATCGGTACCCCATGCAGGGTACACATCCCTCACTGCAGCCGCCATCCACAATCGAACAACCCGCATCCTCGTTGTCCCCGTCGGCTTGGTTGCCCTGACTGCTGCTGTCTCCCAGGTCGGGCAAGGCATCGTCGTCGGTGCCAGTCTCGGCACGGTGAGAAGACCAGGGGCCGCCGTCGCCCTTGGACGGTTCGGTCACGCTCGTCTCCGCGCAGGCCGACAGGATCACGAAGCCGATGAGGAAGGGGATTCTACTCCGGTTCGATCTCCAAGCCTGGACCATCAGAATCGTCTCGAGCTGAGTCTTCATAGAACCACCCATAGTATACCCTCATTGAGTTGGGACCGCATCCCGTTTCGCTGGATGTTACACGGTATCCATTAATTCGTAACCGATAGTAAGTATTGTTCTTCCAAGACATTCTGGTATGTCCCAATCCCCTCCGTTCGAGGAGTTGACAATAGGAGTGGGAGGCGATGAACCAGTTACGTCGTCCAGAATCCGATGCCAGGCGTCACCCCCAGACAGCCGGTACACCCTGCCCCAAGACTCTGGCGAGTAGCCGGAGCGTTCTTCACGTGTTGTTGGATCGGTAACAGTGGGGTCTTGGCCATCTTCAAGGTCGCCCAGGACCAAGCCCAGGCATGCGGTTGGGTGATCGTTTTCGATGCTTGCGCCGAAGTTCGACACGGTCCAGCAGGACGTATCGTTGCACTGTTGGCGGAACATCCGAACCCGGTTCAACAACGTTCCGAAGTCCATGAAGCCGGGATGCTCATCATCGGGTGCCGTGTTCTCCCCGAAGCCGACAGTCCAGATCGGCATATTTGGCGCACTGCGGTCCCCGCCATCGAATGGGGTGGGGCTGGCGTGAATGTACTGGTTCACTTGTGCTGCCTCCCGCACCCGGTTCTGGCGCGAGGCTGGCTCCGTTGGCAAGTCTTCGATGCCTAGGGATTCCACCTCTGGAAGCACTTCCAAGTCGGGAACCCTGGCTGCCGAAAGGGTTATCCCTAACCGATACTGGTACTGACTTGGACGGACTTCTCCCCCCAAGGCTTCGACAGCTTGTCGTACGGGCTCGATGGCCCTCTTCACAGCTTCGGCGCGACGGCTGAGAATGCGCATTCTCTCGGCCTCACTCTCCGCGAAGGTGCCGATATTTCCTTGCCCCACCGCGCGCAGCATCTGCCACACGATTCCTCCATCATTCTCATGGGCAACCGACACACTCAACCGTAGTCTCTCGTTCGGGCCGACTTCGGACAGCCGTCGTTCAAGATCAGAGAACCTCTTGGGATGCGCCGTTGGCGCTCGGAAATGGAGTCCCGACCCCCCAAAATCGACTCCGTGACCTCGGAAATGGAGTCCCGACCCTCCAAAATCGACTCCGCAACCTCGGAAATGGAGTCCCGACCCCCCAAAATCGACTCCATGACCTCGGAAATGGAGTTCCGACCCTCCAAAATCGACTCCGTGACCTCGGAAATGGAGTTCCGACCCTCCAAAGTCGACTCCGCGACCTCGAAAAACTCCTGGGTCAATGGGGTGATTCACCTACCAAGCCTCCGAATTCGGTGACGAACGCCTGGCGCGGACCACCGGAGGTCGCGGCGGGGGCTGTGGTTCAATCGCCACCGCTGCATCCCGGACCGACGACGCTGGCTGGGAGCGGTGGCATGTGGACATGATGCGTACTCCGGCGTCCCCATCGGGATCGACTCGCTCAGCGCGTTCTGCTCTCAGGTTGAACGACATTGGTTTCGTGTTCTTCGGCGTCGAGGTCAGAATCCGAGGCAGGAGCGGATGTGCTGGATGGCTTCGCCTTATGGGCATCGCAGGCATGGAGCCTTGGGGCGGGAAGAACGCGGTTGTCGGAGCGAATTCACACTCGATGAACGCGACTCAACGCACACACCTAACCGAACGGTGCGTTCCGCACCCCAGCGACACCGTGCGCCCGGTCGAGAAGTCGATCGCATGCGCATCACCCGGGCTTTCTCTGTCCGCGGCGAATGTCCAGAACGGCTCCGGAGCCGTCCCGGGAAACATGGACACATCGATCTTCGGAGCCGGCCGCCTCGCCACAAGAGTCTCCAACTCGGACTTCTTTGGCAGGCGCCAGCCATGGGTCCCACCCACGACCAGGCCCCTGCAATAAGCCTTGCCCTGCTCCCATGTCATGCGGTCCGGCGCGGGGGCACGCTGCCAGGTCAACCCGGTCGTCGTGTCGAAAACCGTCTCGTCCGTGGCAACGAACCGTCCCTCGGCGGACGCGCCGCTGCCCGCTCTGCCGGACGCCCCTTCCGCCGACTCAGCCTCGAAGGGCATGCACGAGCCATCCTCCGAGGCAATCATGCCTACCGGGCAGACTCTGTCACGTCTGACGACGGACCCCGCCACCGTCCACTTGATCGGAACCAGTTCCAGGCGGATCAACGCGGCGCATCCATAAGGCGGGGCATCGTCCGACCCGGTCGCCTTCGCGCATGCGTCGGCATTGCCGTCTTCGCTCAGGGATTCTTTTTCGGCGGATCCGCTCGATCGCAGACCGGAGGTAGCGCTCGCCACGGAGCCCGATTCGTTGGCCGAGGCCGCCGAAAATAGCTTGAACGCCCCTACGGACGCGGCCTTGACGGCGTGGGTCGCCTCGTCACAGCCCGAGCCCTCCAGCTCGCTAGACTTGATTTCGTCGACCTGCGACTCGAATCTACCGACGATATTCATCTCGAGCCGCAGCTCGCCCGACGATTGGAGTTTTCCCTCGAGCTGGGCCGCGCCCATCGGCATCTGGGCGTATAAGTCGTCGGCCGTCTTGAAGCTATGCCCCTCGCGCTTCGGGTTGATGGGCACATAAGCGTAGCCGGCCTCGTGGGCGGCCGGGTGGCAGTGATCGAGGACTTCCAGGCGACAACCGGTGTACTTGACCACCAGCAACCCACGCCGAAGTGCCGATTCGAGCGCCCCCCGCCGCGTGGGCGACCAATCTACCACAAGGGGCTGAGACGACGCGAGCGAGCACTTCGCCCCTTCGACCTTGTCGAGACTAGACAGGTCAGGTTGCTTCGCTATCTGCGCCGCATGGTGGCTGCACGCAGCGAGAATCGGCACGGTTAGTGCTGCGACCGTATGCCCAAGCCTCGCGAAGCCGCGCAAAGGTTTGTCCATCCTTCACTCCTCGCCGATCTGCTTGGCGACCTGCTTGCGGCTGTTCTCCTCTTGCTGAATCGACGCCATCTCGCGGGCGAACGTTGCCTCGTTGGGATTGGCGGCGATCGCCTCCTGAAGCGATGCTCGCGCCGCCGCGTAGTCGCCAGAGAACTCATGCGCAAGCGTCAGCCCCCACCACGCCGCGGCCAGGGCCTTCGCGTCGGGCTTCGGGGACGCTTTTAGCTGGTCAACGACCCTTGTTAGCAAGTTGATCGCTACTTCGAAATTGCCGACCCGAAGCTGCGTGAGGGCTGCCTTGCAGGTGTCGTTCGCATCTCCGCACTTGTACCAACGCTTCGAAACCATGACCCGATAGGGAACGACCATTCTGGCGAGGTGCGCCGCTGCAGAATAGCGCAGCGCTGATAGCATCCGGTCGTGATCGATCGGCGCCGGCCGCTCGTTCGTGGCAGTCGTTTCCTCCTCCATCGAGTCCGAGAACGTGTCGGCAGCCAGCATTTTACCGGCTTCGTCGATCACGTTCATCGACACCCGGATTCTGGCCACGGCCTTACGCGTCCACCTCGTGCATGTGGAGGTGACGGTCTTCTTGCCATCTGTCTTGCTGCACTGGTATTGCGTCGAGGTGACGTCTTCCTTAGAGGAGTGTTCGGCGACATTTCCGTCGAGGCGGACGACGCCATCAGCCTGCGCGAACCTCACCACGCCGCCTTCGGAGTTGGTGACCAGCTCCCGGATCCGCTGCTTGATGTCTTCGGTCGCGTTTGAGTTCACGCCCCGCCATTCCCCCAGCGACACCGTTGCGTCTCTCCCGTCTCCCGCAATGCCGCGGACGTTCACCCTGGCTGGACGCAGGACGCTGAAAGACACTGTCTCCACGCAACCCAGGTTCACCCCCATGCCTACCAGGAGCACCAAGGGCAAAGCCCTCGCAATGGCCGTCTGCACCGCCTGGCGAAGCATATCCGCACTCATGTCTTTCAGGACCTCTCCTGTCGCGCCGGGCGTGACCGGTGATCGGATGCCGAGGCGGACCACACCGAGCGAACGTTCCCATTTTCGATGAACGAGACGAAACAATCAACCCAAATCAACAGACCGATTCGTCCTGTTCGGGAAGGCATCCTCTTTTCACTGGGGTTGATGAGGTTGGTTTGTGGAATGTTGAGCAGACTGGGTTGAGTTGCGACCTTGAAAATGGGGTTTCGACACTCCAAAGGAGGCTCCCCGGAGCCCAAAGTGGGGTATCGACACCCTAAAGGAGGCTCCCCGGAGCCCAAAGTGGAGTTCCGAAACTTCAAAGGAGGCTCCCCGGAGCCTAAAGTGGAGTTCCGATACTTCAAAGGAGGCTCCCCGGAGCCCCAAATGGGGTCCCGACACCCCAATTTCGACTCCCGAACCTCGGAAAACTCCTGGGTCGACGGGCGCGATGGGAACGCGCGAACGTGTCCGCTTCCCAAACCCTACCATCCCGGCCAAAGCCTCATCCGAAAATGAGCCCTTGGCGCCGGGGCACGCGCTCGGAGTTGGTGGGAAACCTGGTCTTCGATGCGGATGCCCGACGAGTATCCAATCATCGGCTGGGGACGACGCACCGGAATCCGCTACTTTTTCCCTAGGACGAGGCGGCTTCGGCCAGGTACATGCTGAAAACGCCGGCTGCGGAACCGTCACCATAGTTGCCGCCGCGCAGCGCAGCCGGAGGAAGCCCCTGCACCCATCCCGTGTGACCATCCTGCGCACTGGCGAAATGCACCACGTGCCGTCCGAGCCGTAGCTGCCCGCCGCGGGCCACGACACGGCGTCCATGCAACTCGGGGTGGCGTTTGGTCCAGCGTACCACTTGTCCGTCCACTCCCACCAATGGCCCCCCATATCCTCGGCTCCCCAATCGCTTATACAACTGGCCACCATGGCGTTTCCAACCGCCTTATTCGCGTCGGCGGGGCCTTAGCCCGTAGTGTTGCACTTCCTATTTCCCAAGGCCGCATTGCTGCCCGGGTCCACGGCGACTTGCGCCGTACAGAGCCATTTCTCGTCCGTCGGAAGACGCTTGTCCGACGCCCAATACCTCGTTTGCGCATGATACCATATCATCTGACGACTTGGGGTCACATCCGGCACGCTGAGCGCGTACACACTTGTGCCCTGCGCATTCTTTAGCAATGGTGCCATGGTTTGGCGATTTATCGTTAGCCCTTGGCAAGATCGCGATTCCATGAGATAAACGCGCGAATGAGCGAGCAGGGGAGCAGCCTCCATTTCCGAAAACTGAGTATCGCGCAAACCAAGAAAAAACTCGCCACGTTAGAAGGCTCCTGTGCGATACTCGCATCCAATCGCCGATGGACGTCGTTCGTCCCGCTCGATCAAGCCTCTCTCGACGTGGCACGTGTATCCCAGCTATTGGCGGTAACCGTCCTCCAGGTCTGGTTCGATGAAGATTCAGCGGTCGTGCTCCAGATCTTCGCACCCGACGGCTGGCAAGCGGAGTTGACCGTTCCTCTGGATGGCACCTATGAGTTTGGACCGGAGGATGAACGCTTTTTCCACGGGATGGCTGAACGAAAACGGTTGCCGTCCGCGCTCATCAAGGAACTCACCCGCAAAATGCGTCAATCTCAGGGCCGCGATAGCTGGCTTCGCTCGCACGGGCTCGAGGAAACGTTAGGGTTGCCGTTCGTCATTCCACTACCGGTCCCCTGCACCGAGGAGCTGCTGCGAGAAATCGTACCGGACGCGGAGGTTGTCAGGGGCGTCAAAAAAGGTACGGGAAAGAGCGTGCTGCCGACTTTGCCGCAAGGCCCCGTTGCACGGCGAACGTGGTCTTCCTCCGAGCGGGCCATTGTCGATCTCCATTTCCACTACTTGATGAACTTGTGGAGCATGAACGACTGGAAGGTCTATTACCGATATAAAAAGCACCTCCCCGCCGAGCGCCGGGGCGAGGTCGACAACCTGGTAAACATGATGATGACTGGCGCCACAGACGAAGAGGTCCGACAAGCGTTGGAAAGAATTCTTGCGACCATTTGGGATGCCGACGATTGGGATGCTCTGATACGCGACCCCAATCTTCTTCGATACGAGCCGCTCGGGCAAGAGCAATTGCAGGACTGGCAACGGCGTCTTGATGAAACGCCCTCAGGCGGAACCCAAGGCTCGTAGATGCCGAGAATCGTTGTCTCCCTGACAGATCCCCTCATTATTCTCTGAATATGAAAGGAATACGAGCGACCATCCCCTGAAGATTGGTTTTGGCTTGCTCCGACACGTTAGACTGCAAAACATGGGATGGACGCACTGCAGGGATCGACATGGGATGACCGTGAGCGATTCGCGTGTGCCGTAGGCCGTGAGCGTGGGCCGTGAGAGAAATCCTCGCCAGATGTGGCGGGACGTGGTTAAGTCCTTGTAATTACAAACAAAGAACGCGCTTCGGGTGGACTACGGTTTGATCCCGATATCGTGGAAAGGGATCGGCTCGAAACCAGGAATATCGAAAGCTGGGGAAGAGGGTTGTAAGTCCAGGTTCAACTGAGCCTCGTCGACGAACAACGGATCCACGTCTTCCAAGTTGTTTGCGTATTCCTTGTAGACCTCCAGCACCCCCTGGCCGGCGTTGACCCAACTGCTATTGTCGAATCCCACGTTGCGTGAGAACACGCATCCTTCCGGGTAAAGCCATTGTGCCCCAGGGTTGATGATGGCGTTCCAATCGTTGGGAATCGCGGCACATTCGGGGTAACGGGATGCCCAGGGCTCGTCCTGATAGCCGACTTTCTGCAATTTCTCGAGGAGATTCCAACTATCCCCCGGGGTGTTGTTGGGTTTTCCTTTCGGGAGCAAGTCGACAGCACGTTTGTCCGCACCCAGCCCCAGGCCGCAGCGCGCAATGACATTGTTGACGAGGATATTGTCACGCCCGCCACCGTGTTGGATGGCCATCCCGGAGACTTTGTAAAACACGTTTCCTTCGACCCGAATGCCGCTGAGACAATCGTCGAGATACACGCCGTGGACACCGTAGCCTTCGAAGTGCGTACGGATGTCATGGAGGAAATTATGGCGGATGATGTTTCCGCGTGCTCCCCAATCTCTTCCGGCGTATATCGCGCCGGCGTCGCTGGAATACTCGCAAACGCCGTGGATCTCGTTCAACTCGATGGTATGTTCGTTGCCGGAATACAGGATAGCGGAGTGAGGCGCATCGCGCATGAGATTGTGTCGAACGATATGGCCCACGCCTTGAAGGTCCACGGCGGGTCGATAGGTCCACTCCCACTGGCCATATTTCTCCACGCGCGAATGTTCGACCACGTTCCCGGCTTCCAGCAGGGTGGGCCTATCTCCTCCGCTCACGCGCACGCCCCCGCTTCCGGGATTCGCTATGTAACAGTGATCCACGCGGTGATTGGTGCCGGACATGACAACCGCGTTGGTGCCGGCGTGGTGCAGGGTGAGTCCGACGAGGGAAACATGGGTTCCTTCGGTGAGCTTCACGAGTTCCGCCCGGCCGGCCTCGATGCGCAGGTCCCGCAATTCGATCCAGGAGCCGTCTTTGATGTTCACGATGGCATCGGCCAACGTGGACAACAGGACATCAGCCGTGTCGAACCCCGCGGGAGGCCATACATAGAGCAGGCCCGTCGATCGGTCGAGCCACCATTCCCCAGGTTCCGTGAGTTCCTCGGGGACATTATACACGTACCAGGGCTGTCCTTCCTCGATGCCGTAGCCAGTATCCTCGCCCAGGGTGATCGTTCGGGTGGATGTGTCGATGCTCGCCGCTTTTACGTGGCAATCCGCCCAGGCGTATTTCCAGAAGCCGTGAAAACGTAAGTCGGATACGTCGGTCCAACGGGAAGGACGATCTCCCGAATAGCGCCATTGCGTTTTGGACAGGGCCTCGGCAATGCTGGCGAATCCATGGTTGATGCCCTGGGGATCGCGCGTGGTCACGATTCCGGAAGCCCCGGCGCCGGTGGCAGGAGACATCGCTCCAAGCTCGTGTGCGTATTTGTACCACCAAGGGTCGTTGTTGGTTGGGTAACCCGAACTACCCGTGGTGAGAAACCAAGCCGTGTGCGTGCTGCCCTGGTAATCCCACGTATGACGATATAGATGGAATTGGAGGCCATTCACGAGCCCGTCCCGAGCAAACGAGGATACGCCGTCTTGGTTTCCGATGCGAGTATAGTGGCCAGTGACATCGGGCGTGGGAGAACCGAATATATCGAGAGCATCTGCCGTCTCCAGCCCCGGGGGAAGCGTGTTGGCCGTAGCGTCGGGCCAGCGCGCCAGTGGCAATCGAACGCCATTGACGAAGAGTTCTACGGCAGAGCGGGAAGCCTGACGACAGAATCCCCGTCGCTCGAGTTCTCCAAAATCGGATATTCCTTGCGACGAAAGATCGAGTTGCCGTACGTGGTCACGAGCATCGGAGTCGAGTCTGGCAACGACAGGCGAGGAAGACGGGATGGGAGAAAACGCGCCCGGTTGCACTTTCACACCGCCAAGGATACGAGCAGACTCGCCAGGGACACCCCTCCAGACCACGGGAGCCTTTTCGGAACCGGACTCGGTCGCGCCGAGCGTCAAAGGCTCTTTCAATTCGTAATCCCCTCCGTGTATCCAAACGACAACGCCGCCGCTGGGAAGCCCATTCGCCACGATTTTGGTGACTTCCTGCTTCGCGCGACCGAGCGTGGCAAATGGTTCCTGAGGCGTGCCGGAAGCAGTATCGCTGCCATTGGGGCTGACGGCCAATTCGACACCATATACCGCGCATTCGCAGGCGGACCAGCCCGTGCCGTCGGGAGCGCATCGCTGGGCTCCGACCCCTTCGGTGCAATTACAGCTTTTTGTGATATTGGGCTCACAGGTTCCGCCAGGATGCGTTCCGCCAGTCCCACCCTCGGCACCGCTTCCCCCCACGTTCGATCCACCACTGCCGCCCGTGCTTTCCCCACCGGCCCCCTCTCCCGAGTTCCCCCCGTGATGAGCGCTTGCGCCAGAACCACCCTGGCCGCCAGAGGCAGAAGCACCAGCAGAAGCACCGGCACCCGCGGAAGCATCGGATCCGTCATCGTCGGAACCGCAAGCGACCCCCCACAAGAATCCGCTTATCGTCGCCACGGCGAATAAAAAAAACCTTCTGCGGGAACCCATTGCGGCACCACCCTTGGAAAAGAAGAAAAGAACCTCAAGCTTCAATATCTCACGGGGATACTTTCCAGGTCAACCGTAACGTTTCATGGACCAAACTCCGGGATCCCTCATGGGTGAACCAAGAGAAGCCCTGCTGAGTCATCACGAAAGGTGATAAAGTGCGACGAAGGCTTGGAGGATCGGTGGGGCCATAGGTTCTAATCACTGAAAAATTATAGATATTTCATGGGGAGCCCCGCTTCCGGGGGGCCGCTATTCGAACCTGGCGGGGAAGAATATCGATGTGGGCAGCCGTCCCCCTGCTTCGCCCAAGACAATTCGAGCCTTCGAGGAGATCGGAGTAGCGGTTCGTCGTTGGAATAAGCTTCGGGTGCGCTTGGATCGCGGTAGAAGGGAACGCGCCATCGCTTTCAATAGCAACTGAGTACGACCGGCGTGGAAGGGCCCAGCATCGCCTGTGAGCTATAACGTGATCCGATCAAAATATAATTGCCTACCGTCGCTCCAGGGTCTTTCGCATAGACCCGAAGAACCTTGTAACGGCCATCGAAATAAATTGGATAGTTACCGAACGAGGTGGCCGTACTCACCATCATTCGCGAGCAATCCCCGTGACCACTGTCATCGTCACATACCCCGCAGACGCCAGGACCGTCGCAAGTCCCGCAGCCAAGATGGGTAGGGGAGCCAGGACAAGCGTATCCCGTCGAAGCGTAATCCTCAGGCAACGACGATAGCTTCTTACACGGAACGGATAGGTCGAGTAGGTTTTCATGGTCCGTCGTCTCGCCGTTTTTCCAGGCTCGCGCTTCGGTCACCAGATCGGCCGTACAAGTTCCCGGTGTGCTCGTGAAGGTATCCACGAACATTTCCGCGGCATTGGGAAGCATGATCGCAATCACATCCACGTCTCCGGCCGTCTCCAACGCCCCTTCGACCTTGAAGGTCTTACAGACCGCTGTCGATATCACGTAGGGCATTGCCGGATCCAGCTTTTCTCCCTCGTATTTCACATGGCTCGGCTTGGGGGATACCACGGGATTGCCATCACTGTTGGGCTCTTGCACCGTAAACGTACATGCAGCCGTTACTTTACATTGATCGCAACCATCACCGGCATAGCTATTGCCATCGTCACACTCTTCTCCGGCCTCCACCCTTCCATTGCCACAGACGTTACTGGGTGGATCCTTTCCCGGATACAATTCCGTGTTATCCACCGTGAAAGGCGCGTAACAATGCTTGTACAAATACGCAGGATCATCGGCGTCGAAGGGCCCTCCCAAACTCAGCATATTTTCGTCCAGGCATAGCATCTCCTGGCCGTTGGGTGCGACCGGGCACGTGGCTTTGCCATGCTCGCTGTTGGGCCCACAGGGCGTCGAGCACCAATTCAAGGTAGGTTTATAACCCCATTTTCCGGAGACACAGGTGGAATTCGGTCCGCAATCCGGGTCGATACGACACGGGTCGCAACCTTTCGGATCCTTGCTATAGCAATAACCCACGTCGGGACGGCATGCCGTGCGTCCATCGCCCCCGTCGACGCAGGAAGTGCCGATGAGGCAGGCGTTTGAATCCAATTCGCACGGCGTGGAGCAGAATTTTTCTCCGCGCGTATCCGGAACACATATCGCTCCGTCGACGTATTCGCAATCCAGGTCTGATTCGCACGGATGGCAGAAGCCTCGACGCAAGCAGGTTTTGGGTTGTTTGGAAAAATCGATGTCTTTTTCCGTCAGCGTGCGGATGGCACCGCACCAATATCCGGAAGGGCAGTCGGCATCTTGCTGACATCCATCCGGTTTGGAGCAATACGCATCCGCGGTTCCTTCCGCGCCCAGGCATACGAACCCGGCTGCCTCGTCACATTGACTATCCCCAAACGGACAGTTCGTGCCATAGCGACCGTCCACGCCCATATCCGAGGGAGCCGGTACGCAATAACCAAGTGGATTGCCAGCGGCCGGCGAAGGATCGCCTTTGCACATCAACCCGTCGGGGCAGGTTTCGAAAATCGACTCACAGGGAAACGAGCACCTGGCTTCGAAACAGTACAAACCATGCAGCGAATCGCAGTCGTCGGTGGAGGTGCATGCCGCGCCTGGCTTGCCCTGCTCGGGCAGTCCGAGGTCGAGACAGAATTGACCAGCCTCTCCTTGCGCATTCGCGATGCCCGAATAACAGGCAAAGCCGTAAGGGCACGCATCGTTGTTGTCACAAGGAAGCGTACAAACCCCTTCGGGATGATCTTCGGTGAAGGCGCAGGCGTTGCCTTGCACGCAAACCGAGTCTTCACAACGCTGCAAGCATTGACCCTCATGCGTTACCCCCCCGCAAATGGTTCCTCCCGGCTCCGGGTCGGAGCCACAGGCTGAGCCAAGCACGCTCGCGGAAAGCATACAAACCCATCGTGCGAAGGCACGGTAACGACCGGCTAACTTCATCGATACCTCGACTACAGTGGAAGACCGGCTCTTTCATAGCGCAAGAATCCGCCCCGGGCGAGCCCGTTCGAGCCAAGCCAGCTCCACTCCGCGGCCGAGACCGAAAATATCGCTCAATCTCCCGCATATTTCCTGAACTGAATGCTCCACGACGCTTGCGCCTTGCCTTGTTTTGCTTCACGTCTATGCTACGCCCATGCCCCGAAATCGACGCTGCCCCCCAGGAGACTTCATGCCGTTTTCCTTCACGCGCGCCGCCCTCGCTTCGCTGTCGATCCTCATGATGGTCGCATGCTCGTCCTCGGAAACCGAAGATCCTACGATCGTCGCCGGGGAAGAACATCCCGGCGGAGGAATCGACCCGGGTACGTTGCACCAGCCCGAACCCGGAACCACGATCCCCTATCCCGCTGGACCGTTCGGTCGTGACGTCGGCTCCATCATTCGAAACTATAAGTTTTCGGGCTTTGCCAATCCCTCCGAGGCCGAATACAAGGCGACGAAAGACACGATCGTCACGATTCGACTGTCGGATTACTACAATCCCGACAACGATCCCAACAAACCCGTGGCTCTGCTGCTCAATGCTTCCGCCCGCTGGTGTACCGTCTGCCAAAAAGAAGCCGGGGACTCCAAGGTGCATTACCCGTATTGGAAAGAAAAACGTGTGGAATTCATCACCGCCATTTTTGAAGACGATGATGGCGAGCCCGCCGACTTCTCCGATATCGAATATTGGGGCGCACGATTCAAACTCGAATACCCCCTCGTGCTCGACCCCAAACTAACCCTCGGCGCCTTCTTCGACAAAAGCGCATCGCCCTTCAATATGATCATCGATACGCGTACCATGAAAATCGTATTCGCCGATGAAGGACTCATCGACCTCGGACCCAAGAACGCCACCCTCGTCAAGCTCACCTCACCATAAGTTTTCATTCCTCCCCTTCCAAGGCGCCCCCCTTTCGAAAAATCACTTGTTAAATCACGTGGATAGGGAAAGTGCGACGACTCTCCCCCCCATCTTTCGTGGCCGTGTTATGACTCGCCCGTGCCGAAACCGACCCTGCCCAAACCAACGGCGTCCGAATGGCTGGAACGACGCGTTCCCTTGAATCCCCCGGATAGTCCCGGAGAAGAATTCACCAGCGCCATCACACACGGCCTGGGTGCCCTTGCAAGCCTGCTTGGCTCCGTGTTGCTCATCGTCAAAGCTTCCTCATACGGAACCGTCGCCACGGTGTTGGGAGTAACCGTCTTCGGCCTGTCCATGGTGGTTCTTTATTCCGCCTCGTGCTTGTACCATAGCGCCCGCCAGCCCACCTTCCGACGTCTGGCGCGCATCATCGACCACGGTTCCATCTATCTTCTCATCGCGGGTACGTATACGCCCATTACCCTCATGATCGGAGGTGCATGGGGCTGGACGTTATTCGCTATCGTCTGGGCTTGCGCAAGCATCGGCATCGTCCTCGAAGTTTTCAAAATGAAAAAATCCAAACTCGCTTCCCTCGCCATCTATGTGACGATGGGCTGGATTGTCGTCGTGGCCTGGTCACCGCTGAAAGCCGCCGTTCCCGCACGCTTGCTCGATTGGATGCTCGCGGGGGGAGTGACCTATACCCTCGGAACCCCTTTCTACGCCCTGCGCTCCCTCAAGTACCACCACGCGCTCTGGCACCTATTCGTCCTTGGGGGAAGCACCCTGTTTTGGTTCGGTATCTACTTTCATGCCTGTCCTTGAAATGACAATGACGCTGTCGATTTCTTTCCCCAATAAAATCGGCAAAAGACAGGCTCTCGTGCCGCGGACTATGGCGTTGATTCATTCGTAGGACGCACGCCACGAAGATGAAAGTCCATCACTCGTACCGTCGCCACCGAACGCCCGGGAACCTCGAATCCCATGTTCATCCCACCTAGATAATAGTCTTCGAGGTCGGATGAATGGAGGATCCCCTTGTCAATCGCGTCCTGCACACTCGCCATAAGGTAGGGAAGAAGCTCGACATGAATCGATGCCTTCGGTTGATCGTGCAGCGACGCCGGCATGAAGGCGGAAGAAGCCATCTGGAACATATATTTTCCAGTGCCAACGTCATAGGCGATGCTTTCGGGGAGGGTAACGAATCGATCGTCGTAGAAGGTCAGGCCAAACCAAATGTAATTCCCATAATCCGGGTGATTGACATTACGGTTTTGCAAGGTCAAGTACATCAAATACTGGCAGGCATGCAACGCGGGATCGTATCCCGCTTCTTTCACGTGATGGGCGTACACGAGTTCGACATCGAGTTCGAGCGTCACACTCTGAAAGCGGTGAATGGGCGAGTTGGCCTGCGGGTTCGCCATATCGAATATGTCCTGCTGGATGAGCAGGTGCGGCCAATTCTGCCCCGGCTGACGATACACCCCGCCGTATTCTGCATCCGCGTTGACCGCCAGTTCCAAAAAACCATCGCGAATGATGACTCGCTTCGTGGCATTTTCCCATTGCGCCCCCAACGCGGTCATCGTCGGCGGCCCCTGGGGGAGCAAGTGCGTCGTATACCATTCCGCAAGACCCCATATCGGAGGCGTGGTGGCCGTGGGTGGAATCAAGGCACCCGTAGGAGTCATAGTGGGAGTGGCGGGATAGGTTTTGAACCCCTGGAGGAAACGATAATCCCTAATTAATTCAATGGTTTCAAAGGCGCTGGCCTCGGCGTTGCCATCCGTGCTGGCCTCGGATACCGCTTCTTCGTCAAGCGCATCAGTAACGTTATCCGGCAAGGCATCGACCCCCGAATCTGCCGCATCGACCCCCGCCTCGGCAGATACATCCGCATGAATGTCAGCAGCGACATCGCCGCCCCCTGATTCCACCCAACCATCGGCAGCCCCATCCGGGGAAGCATCCACTGCGCCATGGGGCGACGTGCCATCAGAAGGCTCTGAACACGCTTGCAGGCTACAGAATACTATCCCCGCAAGGGCAGTCCAGCGCCTGTCTCGCAGCCGAGCCAGGCAAGCTCGGCGCCATTGTCGATGTGTTGTCGTCCAAGCTTTCTTAGTCACGATGCTCATCCGTCGGCTCGAAAGCTACGGGGAAGAGGCACGCCCCGCTTCGGCGAGGGGCCAATGATGTTTGGGGATTGGATACGAAGGACGGGCCATCAGATATCCTTGGCCGTAGTCCGCTCCCGCTTTTCGAACGGCTTCGAGTTCCGCCACGGTTTCGATACCCTCGGCGACCACGGAGGCTCCCAACTCCTTGCACATCCGAACGACGTGTTGAAACAGCACCCGTTGACGGGGGTTGACGTCGAGCCCCCGAACCAGTTCGCGATCGAGTTTAACGATACTGGGTTCAAGGTCGATGACACGTTTGAGGTTTGAAAAACCCGCGCCAAGATCATCAATCACGAGTTTCGCGCCCGATCGAGAGCAAATTTCCTGCATCACACTCGAACAAAGTCCGAAATATTCGAAGGCGGCGGATTCCGTGATTTCGATGAAAACGGGTTCACTGTGGAAGTTGATGGGATCGTCAGGGCGGACGAGCCAGCGTGACGACAGCTCTTTGGGATGAACATTGACGAAAATAGGAAGATCTCGGCATCGCTCGAAAGCCACATCGCGGATCAATCGACCCACCTTTCCGATGGATCCCTCTTCCGCCGCCGTTTCAATGAAGATTTCGGGATTTCGATACTCCTCCCACCGGCAGCGAACCAAAGCCTCTACCGCGTATAATTGTCCAGTCGTCAAATCGACGAGAGGCTGAAAAACGACATCGAGATCCTGAACGGTCAGATCATGGGTCGAATGATCGCCACGCTCTTTTCGAAGCTTCTCTAATTCTTCCTCGGATAACGTCCAGTTCGCCTGATTTTTCGTGGAAACCACGCTCGCAATGTACCACGCACCTGCCGTTGGCACCAGAGGTAATTTGCTGCTTCTGCGGGAGTGTCGATTGATTCCTTGCCTTCACCACGATGATCTACGTATGGCAAGGAGGCATGACCGAGTGTGCGAAAAGGGGGTTGGGTTGTGGTCGAGCGTCTGCTCGTGGCTTGTGGTATCATCCGCGGCAATGATGAGAGAAGCTTTATGGTTCAGTAGCTTGCTGTGGATCGGCTGTGCGGATCCCGTATCGGAACAACATGCGCTGCCTGCGAGTCCCTCGGACGCTGCTTACGATCAGGTGTCATCGGATGGCCAAAACCTAGGAGATGGGAGTCCGGCCGGGGATGCGCATGACGAGATGGGTCCGTGGCCGGGGATGTGCCACGATGGTGATGAGGAAACATGCTATTCGGGATCGGCGTCGACGAGGGATGTAGGCGCTTGCCGACATGGCACGCATGTTTGTGTGGGAGGCAAATTCCCGGAGTCCTGTGATGGTGAGATCCTGCCCGCGGAAGAAACGTGCAACGGTATCGATGATAATTGCGATGGTACGGTCGATGAGGGGTGCAACTGCCAAGATGGGACGACCAAGCCTTGTTATGGTGGCGCTCCCGGTACCGAGGGCGTCGGCCCCTGTAAAGCCGGCACCCAATCGTGTGTGGGAGGAACATGGGGTCCGTGCGTAGGCGCCGTGCTCCCCGGTATCGAAACTTGCAACGGGATCGACGACGATTGCAATGGAGTCGTCGACGACAAAATCGGGCTAAAGCTCTATTCCATGCCTTTTTCCGGCTCTGCTTGGAGTTCTCAATGGCTTTCCGAAGTGTGGACGGGAACCCATGCGCCACCGCGCTGCGCGGATGTTCGGGCCACCGCTTTTCTGTCGGATATCAATCGCCTGCTGGTCTTCACGGCCGATGGCAAGCTTTATTGGCAAAAAAATGGCGCCTGGATGCCGCCTATCATGGCGTCGGACCGCTTTCCCTCCTTACCAACCCCCGTCGATGCCGTTTATCAACTTCCTCTATCCTTATTTGGTTCCGATCTCGGAGCTACCCTTACGTTTGGCGCCGTTCCTTATGCCTATCAATATGTGTACGACCACAATGATGGGGTTACGAAAGGCGATACATTCCCTATTTTGATGCAAGACGGAACGTCGGAAGGTGGCCCGAATCAGAACCAATGGCCTGCACGATGGTCGTTGGAATACATCGATCCCTCCCTTTGGGGGCAGTCGAATGACGCCGTTTATCTCTATTTCGAACACGATGACCATCGCGTCTACAAGTTCAATGCCGCATTCGTTTGGACCAGTTGGCCCGTGACCGAAAGCCCGCTCTGGAGCGGGAAAGCCTATGCCCCCTCGCCAGGGACCTGTGTGGCAGGCTTCGCCGAACAAAATCCGAAAAAGGCATACCTCGTCTGCCCCTGAATCCGACCACCCACGCGAAAGCGCAGTTCATTTTTTTCGTTCCACGAAGCCCCAGGAGTTGAGGCAGATGGCTAGATAGGCCATGCTCACCTTTGGGTTTTCGAGAATGTCTGCACTTGCCTTGGTCCACGCCGGAGGAAATCATGAAAAATGGCCTGCTTTGGGTAGCATTGTTGGGCATCGGTTTGATGAATTGCGGCACGGATGACGAGGGGACGTCGGACACGAAACCCAAAGCCCCCGATGCCGGAGGAGTCGACGGCCACCCAGGGGACGATGCGTCAGCGCACGGCGGTAGCGGCGGTGCCGCAGGGGCAGGGGGAGCTTCCGCGGGTGCAGCCGGCCATTCCACCGCGGGTTCCGGCGGCACGGGGAGTTCAGGTGCGGGCGGATCGGCTGGCGGCGCGGCCGGAACGGGTGGATCGAGCGGGCAGGGCGCTGCCGCAGGCGCCAACGGCGATTACCTCGCTTCCCAATACCCCGGTGACAAAGGCATCGAAAACGATCCCGCTGTCGTCTGGGTCGAGAACTTCGAGGAAGGTTCTGTCGATGCTCTCGTCGCACGCTACAACGACGCCAAGAAAAATGGCTTGACCCTCGATGCCCAATCGCATCCCAACAGCATTGGCAAAGCAAGCGGTAAGTTCACCGCCAATGGCTCCGGACCCCAGGCCGTCGACCTATATAAAAACTTCGGAGCGGGATACGACGAACTATTCGTCCGGTATTACGTCAAATACGGCAGTGGTGCCCAGTGGCACCACACGGGCGTGTGGCTGGGAGGGTATGCACCACCCTCCAATTGGCCCAGCCCCCAAGCCGGTCTCAAACCGGAAGGAAACGACCGCTTCCACATCTCCTTCGAAACCATGGGCAGCAGCCCCAATCCGCGTCTGGACTTCTATAACTACTGGATGAAAATGCACTCGTGGAAAGACAATCCCACCGGCTCCGATGCCTATTACGGAAATACAATCGTCCACCAGAAAGACCGGATCGCCCACGATAACCAATGGATGTGCGTGGAAATTCACCTGAAACTCAATACCAACCCGGCTTCGAGTCAGGGAGCGGAACTCGGGTTGTGGATCGACGATCAATCCGTCATTCAGTTCAACGATTCATCGCCCCAGGGATGCTGGATCAAAGATAAGTTCTGTCCGCAAACAGGCCCGGTCGCCGATGATCCGAGCTGCACGGACTATCCGAATCTATGCAAAAAACCATACGTTCCCCTGGATTTGCAGTTCCGCTCCACGACGGATTTGCGCATCAATGCCTTCTGGCCGCAGAACTATATCACCGAAGGAGGCGCGGGAACCGTGTGGTACGATGATATGGTTCTTGCTCGCTCGCGCATCGGTTGCATCCCCTAAGCCGACGATATTTCAGTCTCGCCGTCGCATCACCATCCGTTCATCCACGAGACCTTGCACTGATCCACTTTTCGAGGGTGATGATGGGAAGCGTGACCACCCCCGCAAGGAACGATAATCCTAGTTCTTTCGCATCCAACGGCGCCGTCCCAAATACCGCCTGCAACGGGGGCGCGTAAATAAACGCCGCCTGAAGAATCAACGTGATCCCAATGCCCCAAAAAACGATGGGATTGGAGAAAAAACCAATCTTGAACACGGAGTCACGCAACGAACGACAGTTCATCAAGTAGAATACTTGAAAGAAAATCACCGTGGTCACCGCCATCGTTTGCGCTTCCGCCAGCGTATGCTCCCCTCCCTCGGAAGCGATCGATTGCCCATACACGAATTGAAAGAGACCCACCGCACCGATCGTCATCAACACCGAGGCTAGGATCGTTCTGCGAACGACTAGCTTGCTCATGATAGGCTCTTTCGGGTCGCGCGGAGGACGATTCATCACGTTGACTTCCTTGGCTTCGAACGCCAAGGGCAACGCGAGCGCCACGGCCGCCACGAGATTGATCCAGAGCAATTGTGTGGGCTGCACCGGAAGCAACAACGCTTTGGAGATTGGATCGAAAGGCAAGAGCAACACCGCGTACATGAGGATGAACGCCAGCCCCAGGTTGGTGGGAAGCACGAAAGCCAAGCTCTTGACCAGGTTATCGTAGACCCTTCGACCTTCCTCGACCGCCGCCACGATCGTGGCGAAGTTGTCATCCGTGAGCACGATGTCCGCGGCTTCTTTGGACACGGACGTGCCCGTAATCCCCATCGCCACGCCTATATTGGCTTGTTTTAACGCCGGCGCATCGTTGACCCCATCACCAGTCATCGCAACGATATGGCCGGTTTCCTGGAGCGTCTTGACGATGAGCAGCTTGTGTTCGGGGGCCACGCGGGCAAAAACAGACGTATTTTCAACTACTTCGCGTAGTTTTGCAGGCTCGAGCTTGGGCAGGGCGCTGCCTTGCATTGCTTTGACTTCTTTCGAAAGACCGAGCTGGGCACCGATGGCTCGCGCCGTGCCTTCATGGTCCCCCGTGATCATTTTTACCTGGATTCCCGCTGTATGACAGGCTCGAACGGCTTCGATGGCCTCCGGTCGCGGCGGATCGATCATGCCCACCAATCCGCAAAACGTAAGCTCGCTGGAGACATCTTGGTCCGTCAATTCTAAGCTCTCTTTTTTCCAGGGCTTTTCCGCCACCGCAAGCACACGCATTCCTTGCGCCGCCAACGCCTCCACGTGCGGAGTCAAATCCAGTTTCGCCCCGTTCACCAACGCACATCGTCGCGCAATCACCTCCGGAGCACCCTTGACCACGACCCTCGACGTCCATTCATCCGCATGCAACGTAGCCATGAATTGGTTCTCGGATTCGAACGGAATCGCATCCTGACGTGCCATGCGTTTGCGCAATACCCGAACGTCGATCCCAGCCTTTTCTGCCGCAACCACGAGCGCCCCTTCCGTAGGATCGCCCGTGATCTGCCAACCGGTTTCCTTTTTCTCCAATGTGCCGTCGTTGCACAGCGCCGCGTTTTCCAACAACCGCTTCATCGTGGGGGTGACTTCATGACAATTGTCGCTCGTGCAAAATGTTCCCTTCGGATCGTAGCCCACCCCTTCTACCGATACGCTGCCGTCTTCCAACGTCCACAGGGCGTGAACCGTCATCTCATTGCGCGTCAACGTGCCGGTTTTGTCCGAGCAAATGACCGCGGTGGAGCCAAGAGTCTCAACCGCGGGAAGCTTACGGATGATCGCGCGACGCGCTGCCATGCGCTGCACGCCAATCGCAAGCGCAATGGTCACGATGGCCGGCAGTCCCTCCGGAATGGCTCCCACCGCAAGAGCAATCGCAAAAATGAGCGTCTCCTTCAACGCATCGCCGAGCGCAACCCCCACTTGTAGTGCGCGATATACGCCGAACGCGAGGATGACTCCGGATACGACCAAAATGGCTACCGTAATTATTTTTCCAAGGGATTCGAGCGCGCGAGTCAAGGGCGTGACCAACTCCGTGGCCTCCTCGAGCATCTTCGAAATACGACCCAATTCCGTCTTGGTGCCCGTCACCACCACCAAAGCCTTGGCCGTCCCATACGTCACCAACGTCCCTTTGAAAGCAAGAGACGTTCGGTCTCCCAGCGCGGCATCCTCCGCCACCGGATCGAGCGACTTTTCCACAGGGACCGACTCTCCCGTCAACGCCGCCTCTTCCACGCGAAGGTTCTTGACCCCAAGCAAACGAACATCCGCTGGAACCTTGTCTCCCGACGCAAGCATCACCACGTCGCCCGGCACCAGATCCACCACGGGAACCACGGCAACGGTGCCGTCGCGAAGGGCGTTGGCAAACTCCGGCACCATGCCCCGCAACGCTTCGATGGCTTTACCGGCGCGATACTCTTGATAAAAACCAATGATGCTATTGAGCACCACGACCGCCAGCACGACAGAACCATCGGTGACCTTGCCCAACGCGACAGCCAGGATCCCGGAACCGATCAATACCCAGATGAGCGGGTTGTTGATCTGACGCCACAGAATGATCAAAGGACCGTCACCGGATACCTCGGCGAGGATGTTGCGGCCATGAATGTCGAGTCGTCGCGCCGCTTCCGCGGAAGACAGGCCCTCATCGGATGAATCAAGTCGCTCGAGAGCTTCATCGCGCGACAGAGAATGCCAGGCGGTGGTCGCGTTCTCAGGTAGGGCTTTCGAAGGAGGCATGGACTCTCCAAGGGAGTGCGGTCAAGCGACACCACGCTATCCGCACGTCAGCCAGTTGCAACATCAAGGTGGAAAAATCAAGGTTGGCTAGTACACGTTTCCGCCGCGCGAAGCAAACAGGTGTCCGCGGGCAGCGGCTTGCCATTAAGCCGATCTTCGAGAAAATCAAGGGTTTGATCGAATGCCCACACCAACGGCTTGGTGTGCGTTGCCCCCGCACACTCCAGATATACAAGCTTCAGACCTTGCGCACAAAGCTCCTGGAACGCCGCCCGCTCCACCGTGTTGTTCACCAAAGCATCCTTTTCACCAAGCAAAAACATGCTGGGAATGTCATCCAGACGCGGTACCGACGTCGATGACAGCGAGCTTTCTTTCATGTAACAGGCCCACGGTTCGAAGGTCCCGAAATCCGGCTCCTTCGCGGCTGCAAGCACTTGCGGCGTAAACACTTTCTCGAGCGTCGGATCGTCGAATTTCGTGCCTTTGCATTCCGAGGCCATCGACGCCGGAACCTCGGTATCGAGCGGTGGCAGCAGGATCTCACTCAGCCCCCCAGGCGCGCTCGCATACCACTCGTTGGAAGTCGCAAAAAAGGCGATCGCATTCTTCGTGGCGTTTTCCCACGATACCGATAGCGCGGCCCGCGACTGCTCCGTCAAGTCCGTAGGGGGAACGTCCCATACCGAGCCCTTGATGGTCAACTCGGGCGCATAATGAGGAAGATAGCGGTTGACGAACGCTGCGGCATGACCTCCTTGAGAACCGCCGATCACCACCACATCACCCGGGACCGTGGACGACGATGCCAGACGTTTTTTGGTGGCTCGCACGGAATCGAGGGAAGCGATGGCCGTCGGCTCGGCCACGAGGTAGGGATGCAAAAAACCGGTGGGGCTTCCGAAGCTTTTCAGACCAATATAGTCAGGAAAAACAACGATATAGCCAAACGACGCGTAAAGGGCTGCCAGCACACCCAACTCTTCCTCGAAGCCTCCCCAGTCGGCTCCTACCATGCCGGCGGTGGGCGCGCACTTATCCGTAAATCCTGCGGTGCCGTGCAGGATCAACAGGATGGGATACGTTCCTTTCGACGAAGGGTAGGTCAGCAACGCGGTGGCGTCGATGAGCTTTCCTCGGTCTTGTGTCTGATAACGAATCAACTCGGCTTTCGTGCCATGCTTGGGCAGCCGCTTGGTTTTGAATTCCCCTTCTTTCTGGAAATAAGCGACCGCGAGGCCCAGCTCAACGACTGAATGCGGTGCTTTCTGTTTCGTTTCCAAGACATCGCCGAGAACGGGAGACGTGATCCAATCGTAGGGCGTCGCGCCGCAACGTGCTTGCCCTGTGCCAGCATCTACAACGTCTGGCTCGGCGTCCGGGGGCGAAGTCTCCGGCTCGGTATCCGCGAGCGTGTCCGCGGAAACATCCGTCGAAGAAGCTTCCTCGGGCGCATCCTTCCCGCCTTCCACGCCGCTGTCCACAACATCGGTTTGCGTGTCTTCCACGTTTGCATCGGCTCCACTCGAACCCGAACTCCCTCCTTCCACGGTAGAAGAGTCCTCGGAGCAAGAGACGGTCAGCATGGCCAATGAAGCAATGAGCAAACTTCTGAGCATGACTGAAGTTCACCCCGTGATCGACAGTCATGCAAGCACAATTTGTCGGGGAGCGGAAAAGCGCGCGATATGCAGCGCTGTTGTCACAACATCAAGGATTGGTGCAGACCCGGACCGGGTGCCCGTCCGAGTCCACAATGGTAACTTCCAGAGGCATTTTCCCGAGCGCGTGGGTAGAGCAGGATAGACAGGGGTCGTAAGCTCGAATCACCGCTTCGACACGATTGAGCATGCCATCGGTGACATCGGGGCCGCGCACGAACCGTTTGGCAACTTGCAACACCGCCTGGTTCATCGCCAGATTGTTGTTGCCCGTGGCAATGATGAGGTTGGCGCTTTTGATGAGACCATTGGGACCGACTTCGTAGTCATGGATCAACGTGCCGCGAGGCGCTTCGGACACTCCGATACCGCGCCTGGCATTGGCCGAGGCGTACGCTCGCACATGCGTATCGAGAATATCCGGTTCTTCGAGGAGTTGCTGCATGCGTTCGATGCAGAAAAGCATCTCGATCAACCGGGCGTAATGATAATGAAAAGAACTGGAGACGACCGGTTGATCCATGTCCTTGAATACCGCAAGCTCTTGATCGGCCCATCGCGTGCCGCATCCTTCGACGATATTGAGCCGGGCGAGGGGACCCACGCGGTAGATGCCGTTCGGGTATCCTTTGGCCTTGAAGTAGGGGGACTTCAGGTAGGACCAAGGTTCCACGGCTTCGGCAATATAGTCGCCATAACGATCGACAGGCAACGAAGGTACTAGGGTTTTCCCTTGAAAATCAATAACTTTGAGTGATCCGTGGTAGTGTTCTAGATTCTGTTCTTCATCGACGAGCCCCATGAACAGGGAGGGAAAATTTCCAAAGACGCGTATCTCTTCGGAAAAGCTGTCCATGATGCTTTTGAACCAGTCGACGAGTCGCTGTGCTTTCACCAAAGCGTCGGGGAGCAGCGAGAGGATATGGTCTCGCTGTTGTGCGGAAAGAGGAGAGTTCACGCCTCCAGGAACGATCCATGCCGGGTGAACCCGCTTATTTCCAAGGGTTTCAATGATATGTTGCCCCACCGATCGCAAGCTGATTCCATCTTGCGCCAGGCCTGGATGCTTTTCGACCAGGCCGAAGATATTGCGTTCGGCGGCTGGAGCATCCATGCCAAGAGCCAGGTCCGGCCCCGAAAGATGTACGGCGTTGAGCGCATGGGATTGGAGAATCTGCGCAAGATTCATCAATCTGCGCAGGTTTTCCGCTACCGGAGGTATGCTCACCGCCATGATCGCATCGCAGGCTTTGGACGAAGCTACCAGATGGCTGACGGGGCAGATTCCACAGATGCGAGCCATCAAGCCAGGCATCTCGTAAAAGGGCCTGCCTTCGCAAAATTTTTCGAAACCGCGAACCTGCGTGACGTGAAAGTGCGCGTCGTGGACGAAACCATGCTCATCGAGTTGGATCGTGATCTTGGCGTGTCCTTCGATGCGCGTAACCGGGTCAATGACAATGTTCTGGGCCATGGACACACATCCTCATGCGCCAAAGCGCGTCAAGTCAGTTACATCCGGCGTTCTTCCCGCCAGCAATTCGGTGACGACATGGTGAATGACCCCTGCCGAAGGAGGACACCCCGGCACCGTGAGGTCGACCGCAACGACCTCATGGAGCGGACGAACGCGCGATAGAAGTCGAGGAACGATCTGGTCGGGCGGGCTTCCCGCGGGAACCGACGTTAGCCTGTAGGACCGATCCAGAACGGCACGAACGCCAAATAGATTGCGCATCGCCGCAACGTTGCCGGTCACCGCGCAATCTCCGAGCGCTACGAGAAATCGCGAGTTTTTTCGAATCCGTTGGATTTTTTCCAGATCATCTTCGGACGATACCGCTCCTTCCACCAACGCCACGTCCACGTTCTCGGGAAAGTCCTTGGTGTCGACAAGCGGGCTGTACACGACATCCGCGACCTTGGCGACTTCAAGAATTTTTTCATCCATGTCCAACAAAGACATGTGACAGCCCGAACAACCATCGAGCCACACTGTCGCAAGCCGTGCTTTGGTCATCGTCGCACCTCCCGCATCAAGGTGAGGTAAGGCAGAAAATCACGCTGTTTTCCGGCGTCTTCACGCAACGTGCCCTTTTCCGACAACGCACCGGTCGGGCAAACATGGACACACTTTCCGCAACCCGTGCAGCTATTCGACTCTCCCCAGGGCTCATTCAGATCCGTAATCACACGACCGTTGACACCTCGACCCATGATATCCCATGTATGCGCTCCCTCGATCTCGTCGCAGACGCGAACGCAACGGGCACACAACACGCACCGGTTGTGGTCGTTGACGAAACGTGGGTGCGAGGCATCCAATTCAAAGCGGGGAAAACGATAGGGCGTGCGTACTTGCGTCATGCCAAGCGCCACGGCGAGGGACTGAAGCTCGCATTTGCCATTGACGACACAAACGGAGCAAACGTGGTTGCGTTCAGCAAAAAGCAGTTCGAGGATCATTCTGCGATGGCGAATCAATCGGGGAGACTTGGTCGTGACTTCCATGCCTTCTTCCACGCGAGTCACACAGGCGGGTAAAAGACGAGAAGATCCGCGCACTTCCACCATGCACAAGCGACAAGCTCCAATGGGTTCGAGGCCATCGAGGTGGCATAACGTGGGAATTTGAATCCCGTTTTCGCGGGCCACCTGCAGGATGGTTTCATCCTCGCGCGCACCAATGTCCCGGCCATCGATTTTTAGCGTTTTGATGCGAACTTTGGGGCTCATGATGCAGCCTCCTCGTCCGTCTCGACGAGACGATCGAGATACTCCTGGCGGAAGTGAGTCAGGGTGGAGACCACGGGATTGGGAGCGGATTGGCCTAGACCGCAAAGACTCGTGTCTCGCAACAACTCACATAGCTCTTCGAGGTGAACGATATCGTGTTTGGTGGCCTTTCCGTCGATGATTTTCGTGAGAAGGTCATTCATCTGTGCCGTTCCCACGCGGCAAGGGACGCATTTGCCACAGGACTCTCCCACACAAAACTCCATGAAAAATCGGGCTACGTCGACCATATCCGACGTGTCATCCATGACGATCATGCCTCCGGATCCCATCATCGAACCTTTTTCGCGAAGGGATTCGTAGTCGACCGGCAAGTCGATGAAGCGCGCGGGGATGCAACCTCCCGAAGGGCCTCCGGTCTGAATCGCTTTGCAGGGGCGGTTGTCGGGAATGCCGCCTCCCATTTCGTAAACGATTTCATGGAGTGTCGTTCCCATCGGCACTTCGATGAGACCCGTGTATTGAACCTTCCCGGCGAGCGCAAAGACCTTGGTACCATGGCTGCCGCGAGTTCCGATCTCGGCGAACCAGGCGCCTCCATTTCGAATGATCGGTGCGATATTCGCAAATGTCTCCACGTTGTTGATGAGCGTGGGATAACCGAACAACCCTGATTCCGCGGGATACGGCGGACGATGTCGAGGACGTCCCTGCTTGCCTTCGATGGACGCGATGAGAGCAGTTTCCTCGCCACACACGAAAGCTCCGGCACCGAGACGCACTTCGACGTCGAAACTGAAGGGGGTCGACAAAACGTTGGGGCCCAACAGGCCGGTTTTTTTCGCTTGTTTGATTGCCTTGTCCAGGCGATCGATCGCCACGGGATACTCTGCGCGGCAATAAACATAGCCGCGCGTAGCACCAACCGCATACGCCGCGATGGCCATCCCTTCCAACACACGGTGCGGATCGCTTTCGAGCACGGAGCGATCCATGAACGCACCGGGATCGCCTTCGTCCGCATTGCAAATAATATACTTCAAAGTACCTGGAGACTTGGCCACCGTCGTCCACTTCAAGCCTGTGGGATAACCGCCTCCGCCTCGTCCACGAAGCCCCGAAAGAGTAATTTGTTCGATGACGGCATTGGGGCTCATCTCGGTAAGCACTTCGATGAGCGCCTGGTAACCACCGCGCGCCACGTACTCTTCGATGCGTAATGGATCGATGTATCCGGAGTTTTCGAGCACGATCTTGTTTTGTTTTTGGAAGAAAGGACGATCGGTGGGGCAATGAAGACGTTCGATCGGTGCTTTTCCGAGGCTGTCGATGATCTCCGGGGCATCTTCCGGTTTGACGGCTTGATAGTAGGTCCCTTCTGGAAAGACCGCGATGAGTGGTGCCGCGGCACACAGACCGAGACATCCGACTCCTTTGACAAGGACTTTGTTCTCGAGTCCCCGGCCCTTGACCTCGTCGCGAAGGGCTTGCAACACCCGATCGCTTCCTGAGGACAAACAGCCAGAGGCCACGCATACGTGGATGTGGTGCTCGAACTTGCTCTCGGCCTCCACTTGTGCGGAAGCCATTGCGAGGACACGCTCAATCGGCATCGGTCATCCATCCTTTCACCCGATTCACAGCGTCTTCGGGCGTGACATTGCTCACCATCGCATGATCGAAAACCACGGCGGGAGCGCCACCACAGGCGCCGATACAACGCGCGGCAATGAGACTCAGTTTGCCATCGGGTGTCGTCTCTCCAGCCTGAATCTTGAAAGTATCGCGAACCACATCCAGTATCTTCGGAGCCCCTTTGATGTAGCATGCGGTGCCCATGCATACGATGCAGGTATGCTCCCCCTTCGGCGTGAGGGAGAAAAAATGATAGAACGTGGCCACGCCATACACGCGGCTCAACGGCACGCGAAGGCTCCCGGCTACATACCGCAGCGCCTCCTTGTCCAGACAACCAAAGGTCTCTTGCACCGTGTGCAAGGTCTCTATCAACGCATCCGGTCGGTGACCGTGTTTGCGCATCGTGGCGTCGACCATTCGCCACCGTGGATCCGGTGACGGGCGACGCGGCTTATGAAACTCCATGAGTGGACTCCTCCGTGTCGACGGCGCACCTACGGAGTACGAGGCGGCTGGCTTTCTGTCAACTCAATCGAAGAAAGGAGAACTGTCTGAACCGGGGCTCTCGGTTTGCTCCTCCCTTCGGTGATAAATAACGTGCCGAGGGAACGGAATATCGATTCCTTGAGCGTCAAATTCGCTCTTGATCCGTGTGCGAAGTTCTCTTTCTGCAATGCCCTGCATTCCTTGCTTGACTTTAACAATGACTCTCAATCCTACGTCCGAGGCGTTGAGAGAGACGATTCCCTGAACCTCTGGAGGTTCGAGACAAATAGCTTTGTTGTCCTTCGCCCACTGCTGCGCCACTTGCTGAAGAACCGATAATCCGCGTCGTGTATCTTGCTCGTAGGCAACGCCGATATCCACAATCGCACGGTTCCACCCACGACTCGCATTGCCCACCACCGTGATCTGACCGTTGGGAATATAGAAAAGCTGGCCGCTAATGGCACGCACTTGCGTGGCACGAAGTCCCACGGATTCCACAACGCCCTGGACATCTCCGATTTTCACCAGGTCGCCAGGGGACAGGGCACCGTCGAATAATAGAAAAAAACCGCTGATAATGTCCCGAACCAGGGCTTGAGAGCCGAAACCAAGCGCCACCCCAAATACTCCCGCGCCCGCCACAAGAGCCGTAACGTTGACTCCGATATGACCGAGCATCGTCAGCACGGAAATGACGGCGACGGCCACATGAAGAAAACTTGCGAGCGTGGGAGCGAGATTGGCGGCCCTTCCGCTTCGCACGATTCGGATGAGTCCAGCGCTGACCCCTCGACCCAACAGGTATAACGCCGCACCAATGAGAATGGCAACGCACAGCCGAGTGACGAAAGCCACTCCTTGGTGTTGAAAATAATCGACAACTTCAAAAATGGAAAACAAGGCAGATTCCTCCTTGAACCTTGCCGGCTGTAGCAAAGTCTTCCGAGTCCGAGCAAGCGATGTTCGGCACCCTTGAAACCCTGTTTTTCTCGGCTATCATCACGGAGCCGACCCAACGACTCGGCGCGCGTATGAGTGCGAACACGCAAGCCAAAGAAGAAACGCCACGCATCGGATGGCGATGGCTTCGTGTGGCCGCGCGACCCCAGACCGCCCATGCGATGGCTTGGCTCTTGGCGGGCGCTCTCGTCGGAATATGCTTTGCCCTCGTCGATGGGCTGGCACGCTTCGTAGCCCTCGGTGCAAACCCAGGAGGGTGGACCTGGAGGATGCATGCCATTGCCACCTCTTCCCTCTATCTTTCCTTGGGAATCGTCTTCGGTCTCGCCCTTGGGCTGCTCAAACAAATAGAATTCGCCACTCGCTTCCTTCTATCTGCCTGGTCAGCATTCCGATTGCCAACCGTCATTGCCGCAATTCTGATCCCCTGCGTGACCGAAGCCGCCGCCGGACTGTGGATATGGACCGCAAGAAGCGCCCCTCCTTCCGACCTCGTCGATTGGATTGCCTTATGCCTTGCCATCACCGCCGCCGCTACGATTTCCGCGATCGGCCCAGCCCTGGGCACCGCGCTTCTCAACCGAAAACGACGAAAATGGATCGCCGCGTTGGTGTTGGCCGTCGCCGGATCTGTCTTGGCCTGGATCGACCTGACCGCGTTCGTGTCTCTCTATCCATTCCTGCACGCGCTGTTGGAAGCTGCCACAACCGTGCTCTGGCTTCTTTCTTTCTACTTGCTCCTCGAAACGTACGTGGCGCGTTCAAAATACTTCCTCTTCTTTGCTGCCGCCTGTGCGATCGTCGCCGTAGGCTTCATCGCGTTTCATGGCCCCTCTTGGTCCGCTCGACATCTTCGTCACACCGCCACCCACCACGTGTATGTTGGACGCCTTCTCGCTCGTACTCATCATCTGCCCACACTGTCGACGCACACGATTCGTCGACAACCCGTGGCCGAAGCCGCGCAGCGCTCGATGTCGCGACAGGATGAACGGCCCGCGGACGCTTGTCCTTCGTTGTGGTGGCCCAAAGAAGCACCTGCCACCTCCGTGAGCTTGCGTGCGGAAATGCCGGAAGCTCCTAATATTGTTGTTGTTTTTGTAGATACGCTACGAGCCGATATCGCCCATGACCCGCGGATCATGCCTAATCTTTCGCGTTTCTCCCGCGCTTCCTTGCAGTTCACACGTGCCTATTCGACCGGCTCGGATACTCGGAGCTGCCTTCCTGCCATGGTCCGAGGAAGCTATGACTTGGACCGAGACGATGAATACGACCCGATTTATCTTGCGCGCGCGAATGGGATTCCCACGGGCTTGGCCATAGCTTCATCCCCCCGTGAATTCTTGGCCAAGCACGTTCCGCAGTTCCGCTTTGACGAAGTTCTCGAAGTGCCTGACTACGATGACGACAAAAAAGTATGGGGTTATGGCGCACACCGATTCACCGCAGAACGGTTGGTCGATGAATCCATCGCCTGGATTGAATCGAAACCGAACAAAAGATTTTTGCTCTGGCAATTTCATTTCGACTTACATGCATGGCGTGAGTTGGATCCCAAAGAACTCGCCAACCAGGCGCGTTCGTTGGGAGTTCCCAAACTCCGAGGCGAATGGAACCGGTATGCCGCGGCCGCCGCCACCATCGATGCCGCTTTCGGACGCTTCCTTCGAGAATTGGAACGTCTGGATGTACGAAAAAATACGGTGATCATCTTCCTCGCGGACCACGGCGAAGGTATGGGACGACAAGGCTTTTGGCTTCATTCCGTGTTCCTATGGGAATCGCTCGTGCGCGTTCCCCTCGTCGTGCATCTTCCGGGAATCGAAGGACGAAAAATCGACTCCTACGTGTCTACCGTCGACGTCGGTCCCATGCTTGCCCGGTTGATTGACCCCAATGCCTCCCTATTTCCCTATCATGGTGAAGACCTGCTCACCCAGATTGGCCCTGAACCCGCCTCTCGGCGATTCCCCATGCTGATGCGCGCCGTGCTCAAGGAGCAAGTCGTGCGTGTGGGCGTGATCGACCCCACCATAAACAGAAAACTCATCCTGCCCCTCGAAAGTGGAACCCCGGAACTCTATGACCTATCCGTGACGGACCCCGACGAAATGGACAAAGCGTTGGAAGAAACGGCCACCGTCGAAAAACTGCTGCCGATCGTCAACGATGGCCCCATGAACCCTCGTGCTCGTCGAAAACACGACCGCTGCTTACGTTCCCTTTCCGAGCCCGATCAGGATGATTCGCTTGCCACGGAAGGTCGGCGAATGAAACGTGCGAAAACAGGTGGACCCACATGACCCTTTTTCAGAGGGAAAGGACCACCTCGACGACATAACCATGAAATGAGGTACGCTGATGCTGCAATCCAAAGAGAGTGAGGACCCCCCAGGAAATTCATCGCTTGCGGCGGACCCTTCGCTCGGCCCCACGCTTGCTCTCACGCATTCCATCACCGAGTCCATGGCCCCTCTGAACGATGGCGCGACACCAATATCCACCAATGAATTCAATGACTTAGCCTTGGACGACAGCCCGCTGCTGCCGAGCCATGACGAATCAATACAACTCGATGCGGCCGCGGGCCTTACCAATCCCATTGCACCGGATGTCGAATCTCGCGCCGCTCCTGCCGCCGACCCGACCGTACCCATCGAAAAACGAGTCGAAGCATTCGAAGACCTGATGGACTCGGAGATCGGGGATACCTCCCTGTCACGCGCCAGAAATATCGAACGAACCATCGGATTGCGCCAACTGTATCTCAAGTTCGAAGGGGGTAACCCTACAGGTACACAAAAAGACCGCATCGCATTCGCACAAGCCATGGACGCTCTGCGACGGGGTTACACGGCCATGACTCTTGCCACCTGCGGCAATTACGGTGCCGCCGCCGGGCTCGCCGCATCGCTGGCAGGCCTTCGATGTTACGTCTACATACCTGCCTCTTACCGAACCAGGCGCATCGCGGAAATCGAACGCACGGGCGCTATCCTTATCCGGACAAATGGAGATTACGAAAACGCTGTCGAGTTGTCACGCCAACACGCCCGGAAAGATGAGCTTTACGATGCCAACCCAGGAGGCGACAACACCGCCCTGCAACTCATGGCCTATGGTTCCATCGCCTACGAGATCTACGACGAACTGCGTGATGCTCCCGCCGCTGTCGCCGTCTCCGTCTCCAATGGCACCACACTAGCTGGGTTGTACCGCGGCTTCCTCAGCTTGTATCGTCGTGGAAAAACCTCCCGCATTCCACGCATGATCGCGGGCTCCTCCCACAACAAAAACCCAATCGTCTACGCTTTTCGTCATAACTTGCTCCGTTGCGACGATCTACGGCCCAAGTCCATTCGCGAAACCAAAGTCAATGAACCGCTCGTCAATTGGCATGCCGTCGATGGGGAAGCGGCACTCGAAGCGCTTCGCGCTACCCACGGCATCGCCAATGATGCCAGCGACAAGGAAATGAGCACTCTTTCCAAATCCCTTCGAAGCGCGGAAGGACTCGATGTGCTCCCCGCCGCCACCGCCGGCCTTCATGCGCTCATCGAGTTGCACCGCGAATCCAACCTCCCCTCGGATCGTTATGTCGTTGTGCTCACAGGGAGGAAAGGATGAAACCCCGCGCCATCGTGTATTGCGAAAGCGCTTTTCGTACCACCCACGGCAAGACGGCCCACGGTCTCGTCCGACGCAGCGAACGCTTTCAGATCGTGGGCGTTGTCGATTCATCCTGCGCCGGATGCCACGCCCATGATGTCGTCGACGGAGCGAATCCGGATATCATCGTCTTCGAAAATTTCCAAAGCGCGCTGGAGGCCTCTCGACGAGCCGATCGGGCCGCTTCTGCCTTGATCATCGGTCTTGCTCCGGATGGTGGACGCCTCCCCGCTTCGGCGCTTCATGACGTTGCCGTGGCTCTGAACGAAGGCCTCGATGTCTATAACGGATTGCATGATTGGTTGAACGACGACCCGGCTCTCGCTTCGTTGGCTGCCCAACATCACGCTCGCATCATCGATATCCGACGTCCGCCGGATCGAGACCAATTGCACTTTTTTTCGGGACTCATCAAACAAGTCGATAGCTTTCGTGTCGCCGTATTGGGAACGGATTCCGCGGTAGGAAAACGTACGACCGCCTGGGCGATCGTCGATGCCTTTCGCCAAGCCAACGTTTCCGCGCAACTCGTCGGAACAGGACAAACCGCCTGGTTGCAAGGGGCCGAATACGGCATCATCCTCGATTCGATCGTCAATGACTTCGTGGCGGGCGAACTGGAAAATGCTGTTTATCGTGCGTGGAAACAGGCTCACCCCGATGTGATCGTCCTCGAAGGGCAGGGCAGTCTCCTTCATCCCGCTTATCCCGGTGGATTCGAATTGCTCGCCGCCACCCGCCCGCATGTCGTCGTAGTACAACATGCTCCAGGTCGCCAAACCTATGATGGCTTCGACGACTTCCCCTTGCATCCGATCGCGCTCCAATGCCAGGCGATCGAGTTGATTTCGCAACGACCGGTCGTGGCCATCACCCTCAATACCGAGCAAATCCCTGCGAATGACATCCCTTCGATCTGCGAACAAATCGAAAAACAGACGGGCCGACCCACCATGGCACCGCTCGTTCAGGGAGTGGACCGACTCATCACGCTTCTTCGAACACACCAACGTTCGTGGGAATCGACATGCCACCCGCGATGACGAGCCTTCGTGGCTTCGATCGCCTGGAAGTGGGCCCCGTTTCGCTCGAACCCCGAGCCCTCTCGGCTCCTTATGCGGTGTTCCACGGAAGCCAAAAAGACGAAATCACCCTTCAATATCGGTACGAACAAGACGTATTCGACGCCGATGATGCCGCGGATCACAACCTCGGGACCATGATGATGGCGCAGGCCGCGCTCAACTACGGCCTATTTTGCGATCAGATCGTCATCCATGGCCCCGTCGATACCGTGGATCTGGCGCTATTGCGCGGAATGCTTCGGAATACGAACCGCGAAATCCTCGTGCATAAACTCTGTCAGCCCAATCCTTTTTTGCTGCCAGGGCGCATCGAAATCAACGCAAGCGATATCCCTTCCCTCGAGGGTGCCCCGCTGCTTTCACCGCGCTTGTCCAACTCGCGGATCGTCGCACCATGGGAGCATGACAATCACCGTGTCGCGGTGCTTTCCAGTGGAGGAAAAGAGTCCCTGTTGACCTTCGGACTCATGCGGGAACTCGGCTTCGAGGTTCATCCCATCTATATCAACGAGTCGGGACGGCATTGGTTTACCGCTCTGAACGCCCATCGCGGATTCAAAAATACCGTGCCCACCACGCAGCGCGTCTGGACGAACATCGACCGTGTCTATAACTGGATGCTTCGTCATCTGCCTTTCATTCGACAGGACTTCGCCCACGTGCGAGCCGATCAATACCCCATTCGATTGTGGACCGTCGCGGGATTGATCGTGGGATCGCTGCCGTTGCTCCGCGCACGAGCAATAGGAAGGCTCTTGATCGGCAACGAATACGACACATCCCTCCGACTATCCTTTCACGGATTGTCCCATTATGGTGGCCTCTACGATCAAAGCCATTGGTTCGACGCCGCCTTGAGCAAGTATTATGATAAAAAAAGGTGGGGGATAAAACAGTTTTCCATACTCAGACCCCTTTCCGAATTGCTCGTCCAAAAAACCCTCGCGCAACGCTATCCGCAACTCCAGGCATGGCAAGTCTCCTGCCATGCGGCTCATCTCGATGAGGAAAAAGCACTGCCTTGCGGCCGCTGCGAAAAGTGCCGCCGGGTCGTGGGTATGCTCGAAGCGATCGGGGCAGACCCCGGCCGCTGTGGTTATACCGCGGCTCAAATCGAACAAACCATGGCGGCGCTGGCATCACAATCCCTGCACCAGGATGCGCCAACCTCCGAACATCTGTTGTGGCTTCTGACCCAACGCGGCAAACTGCCGCAACCATCGAGACGACGCGCACGCCCTCATCCAGAAGTGATGAAGCTTCGTTTCGATACGCTACACGCTCCTTTCGACCTCATTCCCCTCGACTTGCGCCAACCGTTGCTGCGCCTCATGCTCGAACACGCCGACGGCGCACTGATTCGTCAACACCGTACATGGGCGCCGTTCGATCCCCGCGAATGATATAACCCTTCGTAATTCAACATAAATTTACCAAAATCAAAGCGCCGGCCGAGGACCGTTTTCCGCCATGCGCCATTATCCTTTTGAGCTTATTGTGGTGTTTGGCACGGATGAATCAGTGTCTCGTTTCAAACGTGCAACATACCTACATCATAAATATTTTCTAACCTCCAAAGGACTGTCCAAACCCTTTGCCGCGCATTAGATAGGGGCTGCCTGATTCCTTCAGGTCTCGGCGAAAGCCGAAACATACGAATTCGACGCACCTTCGGTGCTTGTCCAGGAAAGGCAGTGAACATGAAATCGACGGATGTACTCGTCATTGGTGGAAGCGCGGCGGGAATGGTGGTCGCTCTCAGCGGCAAAGGTGCCTATCCCGATAAACGATTCACGATGGTCAAAAAGCAAGACGTCGTCATGGTGCCCTGTGGAATACCCTATATCTTCGGCACGTTGGCGGGAAGTGAGCAGAACATCATGCCTGTCGACAAGATGATGAGCCAGGCCGGTGTCGAAAGCGTGGTGGGAGAAGTCGTCTCCATCGATATTCCCAAGAAAGTCGCTACTTTTGCCGATGGTTCCACGATCGGTTTCGACAAATTGGTATTGGCCACCGGCTCGACTCCCATCCTGCCCAAATGGCTCGAAGGCCGTGAAAAAGAGAACGTATTTGTCGTTCCCAAAGAAAAAGAATACCTCGACCAGATGAAAGCCAAGCTCTCCGCCTGTAAGCACGTGGTGGTGGTGGGCGCGGGCTTCATTGGTGTGGAACTATCCGACGAATTCAAAAAAACCGGAGGCCACGTCACCCTCATCGAAAAACTGCCCCATATCCTTGCCCTCGCCTTCGATGTGGAACTCTCCGATAAAATGACCACACTGCTCCAACAACGCGGAATCGAAGTCAAAACCGGCGTAGGGGTGGCCAAAATCGGAGGCGAAACAAAGGTGGAATCCGTCACCCTCGACAATGGCGACGTCATCCCCGCCGATGCAGTCGTGGTTTCCGTGGGCTATGAGCCAAACTCCAAACTGGCCAAAGACGCCGGCATCGACATCGATGAAAACAACTTCATCGATGTCGATGAATATATGCGTACCCACACCCCCGATGTCTTTGCCGTGGGAGATTGCGCACAAAAACGGGATTTCGTCACGCGCCGCCGCGTGCCCACGATGCTGGCTTCCACCGCTTGTGCCGAAGCTCGAATCGCCGGCCGCAATCTTTATCAATTGCATACCGTCAAAACCTTCTCCGGGACCATCGCCATCTACGCCACCGCCATCGGCGACGTGGGATTCGGCACCGCCGGATTGACCGAGGCACGAGCCAAAGCAGAACAAATCGATGTCGTGACCGGCATATTCGAAGGTATCGACCGCCACCCTGGCACCCTCCCCGGCGTTCAAAAACAAACCGTCAAACTCATTGCCGCCAGAAACTCCGGCGTCATCATCGGCGGTGAAGTCATCGGTGGGCCGAGCGCGGGCGAATTGACGAATGTCATCGGCTTGATCATCCAAAACCGAATGACCGTCAACTCTCTGCTCATCGCCCAAATCGGCACCCATCCTTGCTTGACTGCCTCCCCCGCGGGATATCCTTTGATTAAAGCCGCCGAAATTATGGAAAAACGTATGCGCGATAGAACGTGACCGCACTCATCCCCCTTCTCATCACCCTCTGCCTCGTACTTCTACCAAGAACTGGAAACCCATGCTCGCTGCCTGGCTGAAGGCGAGCCCCTGCTTTCGCGCCCCCCTGAGCCCGACCCGCTTCCACTTGCCTTTTCTGGTGGATTCCTAGTCTCTTGCGCGCCGGGCCTTGCTATGGTGCCGCCCGTGTTCGCCGCTTTTCGTCGATGGCCTTTTCGCAGGGCACCGATCATCGTTGCCGCGCTTTTCTCCGGTGGCGCTTCCCTCGCTTACGAAGTCGCCTGGTCCCGAGCGCTCGTCGTGCCTTTAGGCAATGCCTCCGATGCCGCGGCGATCGTTCTCGCTGCCTTCATGATCGGCATTGGCGCAGGCGCTTGGATCGGCGGGGAATGGGCGGAACGCACCCGTTTTCCCCTCCGCATCTACGCCCTGATGGAACTTCTGCTGGGGGCATACGCTGTCGTGGCCCCGCCGCTGCTCTCTTCTTTATCGCAAATCCCCGGTGAATCGGGAGCGCTGCTGCGACGTTTGCTGGCTTTGCTTCTCATCGCTCTGCCCTGCCTTGCGATGGGAATGTCGTTGCCCTTGCTCGTCCGTGCGTGGACACGAAAAGGACGAACCCTGCGGTGGACGGTGGGGTTGGCGTACGCGGCCAATACGGCAGGAGCAGCCATGGGCGCGTGGATCACCGGCTATTGGGGGCTGGCGCTGCTCGGGGTTGCCCGTTGGTCCGCATTGGCGGCCTTGGGTAGCTTTTCCGCCGCTTTTCTCGCAACGCTCGCGGAGTCATTTCGCCCCAGCACCCCACCTCCAGACTCCCTCTCCCCTGAAATCCTTCCCCAGACTACCCCCACCACGGTCCAACGTCTCGCCGGGCTCGCCACGTTCATCATGGGGTTCGTCGTGCTCGCCAACGAAGTGCTCTGGACCCGTGTGCTCACCTTCGTGTTCGGACACGACACCTACGCTTTTGCCACCATGCTTGCCGTGGTTCTCGTAGGAATGGCGCTTGGGGGCGCGTTGCACAGGCTCGTCGCCTCCGCGGATCAGGCCGCTTGGACCGCTGGCTTGTTGGGCGGCTTCTCCGTCGCCTCCCTCGTTTCCTTTTGGTTGGCGGCTCATCTCGTCATCCATTTCGGCCGCGACCCGTTTCGCCTCGAATCTTCCCCCTATCTCGCGGGCTCCGTTTTTATTGAAATATTTCGCGAACTTACCTTCACACCACTGCTGCTTTTCCTGCCTTGTCTGTTGGCTGGAGCCGCTTTCCCTGCCGCTTGTAGCTTGTATGCCCATCGCTCCGAAAGCGTCGGTCGCGGTTTGGGCCGCGTCACCTTCGTCAATGGTCTCGGTTCCGCTCTGGGAGCCATCACCACTTCCCTCTTGCTCGGAACGGTTTTCAGCGTACAAGGCGCTTTTTTCGCCCTGGCCATCCTGAGTGCTCTGATGGCCGCCGTCGTGCTCTTTTTCACCCGTCCCCGCTGCTTTCGAACCGCGGGTTGGGCCCTGCTCCCCATCGCTGCCGTGGGCCTTTTGGCGCTTTGGATCCCCTCCGCGATGCCCCGCGCCATGCTGCTGGCTACCGTCGGTCCTCGCCATCAAACGCTATTACATTACGAGGAAGCGAGAACGGGAACCGTCTCCGTCGTGGAAAACCGCATCAATCAGGAACGGCAGTTGTTGATGAACGGAATCAACGAAGTAACGACGCGTCTGGTTCACGACCAGAGTTTCAAAGTGCTCGGTCATCTAGCGCCTTTATTGCATCCGAATCCCAAAAAAGGGGTCATGATTTGTCTGGGCGCGGGAATTTCCGCGGGCGCCGCACTTGCCCATCCCCTCGATAGCCTCGACGTCGTGGATTTATCGTCCGCCGTGGCTCGCGGAGCCAGGTACTTCGAAAAGCAAAATCGCGGCGTTCTCGATGATCCCCGTTTTCATCTGCATATCGATGATGGAAGGCAATACCTTCTCAACACGTCGGAGCGTTTCGATGTGGCCATGATCGACTCCACCCATCCCAAGGCCGTGGATTCATGGATTTTATATACCGTGGAGTTTTATGAATTGGTGCGAGACAGGCTTTCGGAAGGCGGAATCGTGGTGCAATGGCTCCCGCTGCATGGTCTGTCGGAGCGCGAATTCAAGATGATCGTGCGTACCTTTCAGCAGGCTTTCCCTTCTATGACCTTATGGGCCAATGTGGGTTTCGAAACCTACGGCCAGGTGGGATACGCCAAGTTGGTGGGGATTCGCGGCCGACCGCTCGCGATCGATCCCGCGCAAATCGCAGCGAAATTGCGTGATTCCACCATCGGAAAGGACTTGGCGGATTGGGGGGTCGAAAGCGTGGAAGAACTTCTAAACCTATTTATCGCCGGCCCTGCCTCCTTGGAGGCGTGGACGCGGGGATTGCCTGTTCAGCACGATGATCGCCCTATGATTCCGTATCGAACCGCCTTTTCCCTGGGGCGTCGCATGGTTCCCGCTCGCCTGTTGGCGGTTCGGGAGCCCATTTCACCTTGGTTGGTGAAAGCTTCTCCCGATCAAAAACAAGCTATCGTCCGGTCGGCGGAAGGGCAGGGGCTCGTCCTCGGGGGTCTGTTGAGCCGAGCGCGCGAACTCGACGTGTCGAACCATAGCGTCCCCCTTTATGAGCATCAGATTGCTACCACGCTCCCCTATTATGAAGCCTTGGCGGCGCTTTATCCCGATGATGCGGATAGACAATTCGAAGCCGCCACGCAACTCGCGGCTTTGGGGCACCCCTCCCACGCGGGGCGCTACTATGAACGAGCGTTGGCGCTGCGCCCGGAAGACTATCGCTTTCGGCTCGATTACGGCCATTGGCTCCTCGGTCTTGGGCGAGGAAAAGAGGCGATCGAAGTGCTATCTTCCTTGCGCGACGACGTCCCGCGAGCCGCTCTCGTTCATTACAACTTGGGGGCGGCGGTACTCGCTTCGGGCGAGGCGGGGGCGGCAGCGGGGCACTTCGAAACCGCCCTGGGCTACGACGACACGCTATACGGGGCCCGAATTGGGTTGGCCAGGGCGCGGATCGCCCTATCGGAGGAGGAAAAAGCACAACGGGCGCTGGCGCGAAGCCAGGCGGATAACCCCTGGGATGAAGACGTGATGCATCTATGGGGAATTCTGAGAACCCGCCAAGGGCGCTGGGAGGAAGCCGAATCGCTGTTGCGCAAAGCTCATCGTTGGGCGCCCTATCGTTCAGATATCCTGCTCGACCTGGGTCGCGTCCAGGCGCGAAGAGGAAATCTGCGGGACGCAGAAAAAAGCTATGTGTTATTGCTACGTTATGCGCCGCAGGACCCCGCGGGATGGCTCGGCCTGGCGGATGCGATGGCGGCCTCGAAGCGTTGGGCAGAAGCGGCGGAAAGCTATGCCAAAGTCCTGGAATTGGATTCCGTTTCCGTGGCCGCGGCCCTGGGGTTGGGCGAATCCCTCGAAAAATTACAACGAAATGACTCCGCCCGGGATGCTTTCTGTCTTGCCCTTCACCTGCAGCCAGGGCAGCAAAGAGCCCAGGCAGGCTTGAAAAGGCTCGAGGCAGACTGCTCCGGAAACGCCTCGAACGACGACCACACACCGAAGTAGCCGCGTTTTCGAACGCTCGAACCCCAACGCCGAAAATCGTCGCGATGCTCCCCAACTCCTCCAATGATCGATTGACGAGCCCGATCCATCGTGCGAAACCATGCTTCGGATCAGTCCCCCGCAGGGGTCGTTCAACAAAATAATATAAGGATTTCAATAGGATGAACAGATCCTGGCCATGTCTTCCCCTGGTGGGGTTGTCCTTATGGCTCGCCGCCTGCGGCACTGACGAGCAAACATCGTCGCCTTCCGATGTTCACGCCGATGCCGGCACCGATGCGCCCGGTGACTCTACTCCCGCGGAGGATGCCTTGGCGGAGACGAATTCTTCCGCGGATGCTCCGTCGGATACTCCTTCCCAGGGGGAGGGGGGGCCAGCGGAGGATGTGGGGGAGGCGTCGTCGGAAGCTTCCTCCGATGCTCCGGTTCAAAACGACGTTGCCGAGGCGGACGTGACGCTGGTGGAACTCAGCGAAACGGAGCCCAACGATGGCGCGACGCTCGAAGAGTACAACGAATTGCCGTTGGATGCGGATATGCGGGGAAGCATAGGCACGGTGGGGGACGCCGACATTTTTCGGGTGCAAGCCGAGGCTGGCAAGGTGGTTCGCGTGGTGGTGTGGCTGCCGCCCGGGTCCGCGCTGGAACCACATCTCGTTGTATTCGATGATGGACGAGGCAACAAAGCGCCGGGTGATGATTACGTCAAAGTGGCAGTCGGAAAGCCTGCGACGCTCGAGTTCTTGGCGATGGATTCGGGCGGCTATTATGTAGCGGTGCGGGATGTTCGCAATCTTTCTTCTCCTGCGGTGGGAGGGGTGGACTTCACCTATTCGCTGCAAGCCACGGAACACGCGACTTCGGCCTTCGAAGGGCAACCTCTCGTATTCCCATCGCATTTTACCGATTCCCTCGGCTCGCCCTCCGGTCTTCGCCTCTATGCCTTTACGGGTTCGAAGGGCGCGGATATCGTGGTGGATTTGAAGGCGAAAGGGGATATGGACGGCCGATTGATGATTTATGCCGATGCGATAAGCTCCTGGATTGCGCGCAACGACGATCGCGGGGCCCAGGATAAAAACCCTCTTATCGACGCCTTTTTGACCGAAGGGGGGCCCATGTTCCTGGTGGTGGAAAACATTCATGAAAAAGCCAACAATCTATCGTATACGCTCGACGTCCCATGAGGGGATGGGGCGGTCCCTCGGAACCCCGAGGTTTTCGATGAATCGGGGATGCGAGTTGCCGATGAGATCATGAGCGATAAGAATTCGCTATCGTTGAGTCGTGGCGTGCCAGCGCGAGCGTCTGGTGGGCGAGGGGAGCTTTGGGAGGAATGCCCCTCCGACGACCCGTTTCGCGGATCGAACCTGGCGGTTCCAGATATTTTACATGAAAAAACGCAGGCTTGGACTGATCTGGCGTCGGTGGCGGGGCTTGTTCGTTTCGCCTTCGAGGGGGGTGAGTGTACGGAGATATTCGATGAACTCGTACGGGCTACACCGTTGAGTCCTTCGAACTGGCATGCGGAAACGTTTGCGGGACATCTATTTCTCGATGATCTCATAAGAACCTGTTTTCCTTTAGAAATTGACGGTATCCCCCATCGGATTCACGAGGCATTTCTTGTGCGGGCGTTATCGCATCCCCCGTCGAATCCGGCAGATACACGGGTGCGTCAGGAGGTTTTTTCCGAACTGCTGGAACAGCCAGTGATTCGCTCGGATCTCGAGCGGGTGTATCGTGCGGTGGCCCGGTTGCGCTCGCATCTCGACAGCACCCTGCAAGAGGAACCGGAGCCGATAGCGAGGAAACTCGAGATTTTGCGCGCGGTTCAGGCGTGTGTGGAGGCTCTTGCGGAAGGGTTTGGGCAGGCAACGTCGCTGCTTTCGAGATTGCGGGAAGCGGGGCAGCGCATGCGTGGATCGCAAGGCTACGAGCGTTTGAGGCAATTATTGGATTTGGAGGGGAATCTTGCGACGGTGGATGTTCGATTGCGATTGGGGGCGGATGGTCATGTGCGGGAATTGGCCTTGCGGAGTGTAAAAGAAAACGAGCAAAATCCATTACTTCCATCAGTTTGGCAACGTGTCTGGCAGCGGCTGATGGCGGTGGTGCGGGGGCATCGTTACGGGCAGCGGGAGATCGTGGTATCGCTTTTTCACGAGGTATTTTCGTCGTTGGTGGATACGGTGGTGGTTTGTTTGGCGCTTGTGGGGCCGATGCAGTTTTATTTGGCGGGGCTTGGATTTCGGGATCGGTCGACCAGGCGTGGGTTTTCGGTTTGCCTGCCGGAGATCGTGGACGCTGCCTGCCCATCGGAAAACCGGGTCATCGAGCGGGTGTTGGAAGGGGTATTCAATCCATTGTTGGAATTGCAGGGGGTGGAGCCGCGGCCGGTGGATGTGCGGCTGGGGTGCGACGATGCGCTGGTATTGCTCACGGGCCCGAATTCCGGCGGAAAAACAAGGCTTTTGCAGGCGGTGGGTCTCGTGCAATGCCTGGGGCAGGGCGGCGTGTTCGTGCCGGCGTCGCGGGCGCGATTGATCCGAGCGCCCACCCTTTTTGTCTCTCTGGTCGATGAGGTGGATGTGGCGCAAACCGAGGGACGGTTAGGTACGGAACTCGTTAGAATTCGTAGGCTTTTTGAGGAGCTGCAACCGGCATCGATGGCGTTGATCGACGAATTATGTTCCGGAACGAATCCGACGGAAGGCGAGGAGATTGCGCGGGTGGTGATATCGCTGCTTCCGAGGCTTCGTCCGCAGGTTTTCATCAGCACGCATTATTTGGGAATGGCGCAGCAATTGGAAAGGGAAAGGCCGGTGCGGGGGTTGGCTTTTCTCGAGGTGGAGTTGGATGGAGACAATCAACCTACCTATCGTTTCGTGCCGGGGGTTGCGAAAACGTCGCTGGCCCATTTGTTGGCGGAGCGATTGGGCGTGACGCGCGAGGCGTTGGAGCGCATTGTAGCGGAAAAAATAGGGGGGTGGGATGCATGGGCAGGGGGCTCTTGGTCTGGAAAAGACGGGGAATAGCCATAAAAGGCGAGGAGGGAGGCTGGTGTCGGATCATCTCGACGTGGTCGGACCGCTTGTTACCAAGGAGTACGAGTGTAAAAACACGGTTGCATTGAAATGCAAAATGGGGCATAATCACTCGGGATTCCTGGGGATTCCCGGTGGATGGCGACAGCATCTGGGGAAAAAGGTGAGACGATGGCCGAAAATGGGAAATTGGGGACCGATTCGCGGCGGTGGTGGCTCGGCTTTTTCCGGAGCTGCGGGTGGGACGGCCAGGCTGTTTATGTCTCGTTGATTGCAGCGCTTTTTTTGGCCTTCCTTGGATGTGGAGGAGAAAGCGAGCCAGCGGACGACGAAGACGCGAGCGTAGGGGAAGGGAGCGGCGATGAGCTGCTCGATGCTCCGGGGGAAACGGAGGTATTGCCGGAAGGAGCGCCTCCGGTCGCGTGTAAGCCGAAAAGCTGTGTGCAAGTCGGGGCCACCTGTGGTTCGATTCCCGATGGTTGTGGCGACAAAGTGGAATGCGGCACTTGTCCGGCGGGGCAGTTTTGTGGCGGTGCTGGTCCCAATACGTGCGGAACCGAGCGGTGTATTCCCAAAACCTGCCTGCAATTGAATGCTCAATGCGGTTGGGTTTCGGATCAATGTGGGGAGGCGATTGATTGCGGCGGTTGTGCGTATCCTCAAACCTGCGGTGGGGGCGGTGAAAACAATGAATGTGGTTGTACTCCCAAAACGTGTTCTCAACTGGGCGTCAATTGCGGCACGGTCCTCGATGGTTGTGATGGAACGCTGAACTGCGGGGAATGTGATCCTGGTCAAATATGTGGAGGAGCTGGCCCGAATCTTTGCGGTGGCGCCGATTGCGCCGCCAAAACCTGTTCCCAACTCGGAGCTGCCTGCGGTCTGATATCGGATGGTTGCAGCGATGTTCTATTCTGCGGGGATTGCAAAGCTCCCGACGTCTGTGGGGGCGGGGGGATTGCCAACGAATGTGGCTGCACAGCGAAAACCTGCTCCCAACTCGGGGCTTCCTGCGGCATTGTCGATACCGATTGCGGTCCGTTGGATTGTGGAGACTGCAAACCGCCCAACACCTGCGGAGGCGCTGGTGTTGCCAACCAATGCGGATGCACTTGTTCCCTCCCCAATGCCGTAACCGATTGTTTTTACGGTGAATGTATTCTCGTTTCCTGTTTGCCCGGCTTTGACGATTGCGACGGAAATCCAGCCAACGGTTGTGAAACGAATCTCGATACCGACCCCGGTCATTGTGGAACCTGTACCCATGCCTGCCCCACGATGGCTCACGCGCAAAGCACGTGTCAAAGCGGCAATTGCGGATTCGTATGCCAGGGGAGATTCGCCGATTGCGATGGAAACGCTAGCAATGGTTGTGAAACGGATCTCAATACCGATCCGAGCCATTGTCAGCAATGCGGCAATGTATGTCCGGACCGCGCCCACGCGACGACCTTCTGTGCCGGCGCAACATGCGGGTTCCAATGCCTTTCCGGCTATGGCAATTGCGACAGCAATGCGAGCAACGGTTGCGAAACGGATCTGAAAACCAGCCTGAGCCATTGTGGTACATGCGGAAAAACATGTTCATTTTCCAATGCTTCTGCTTCTTGCACGAATGGTGTCTGCGCGTTGAAAAGCTGCAATAGCGGATATGGCAACTGTGATAATAACAGCGAAAACGGCTGCGAGGTAAACCTCGCCACCAACAAAAATCACTGTGGCTCCTGCGGGCGCGCATGCCCTTCCGGTAGCTGCGTCAGCGGAACGTGCGAATACACATCGGCGGATACGGCAAGGAAGTGGGATCAGTCCTATCTCGGTTCCGGCGGCCAGTATAATTATAATCAACAGAATAATTATCAAGGCCAGTATCTGGAATCGAATGGGGTGCTGAAGTCCGCGATTGGTGCGCCGGACAAGATGTTTACGGACCTGGCTGGTGCGCAAGTACTGGATATTTGGGTGTATTGTTATGCAGCCCACTGGTATTGGAATTCCGGGGGGGTGGCTCGTATCGGTGTTCATGGCCATAGCACCAAGCCCGGCACGTTCCCCGGAATCAACCAAACATTGGAAGTCAATTTCGGAAAACCGGAAGGCAAGTGGGTTCGACTGCCGGACTCCTGGTACGCCTCATTCAAAAGCGGCGCCTACCGCGGAATCACGCTCCATGCGGGCAATTCCACCAACTTACTCTATTACGGTTATCTCACTGCGGCGCAAACGAAATGGCGCTGGCATTACCGCAAATGAGCCAATCTCGCAACCTGCGCCCCTGAACGCGGATCAAGGCGTATCTCGTTCGCCATGGCGACAGAGCCAATCCGGTACGGGCGGTGTTGTGATGCCAATCACACCGTGCCGAACCAGCAAGGGGACCTGCCCGGCGCGGCAAAATAGGGAGGGCAACGATAGGGACGGGCTGTTTTGGTAAGAAGCTTCGGAGCCCGCGGTCGATGTGGTAGAAAAAATCATGCCCCCTTTGTCTGCCATGGTTTTATGCGCTGGATTCGGTACCAGATTACGTCCCTTGACCGACCATATCCCCAAACCGTTGCTGCCTATCGGGGACCGTCCGGCATTTCATCATATCATCGAGCAGCTTCGATCGTTCGGCGTGGGGCCCATCGCGATGAATACACACCATCGGGCCGAAGCCTTCGAAGACAAAATACCTTTTGAAATCAATGTATTACACGAGACACGGATCCTGGGAACAGCCGGAGGGGTGGCCAACGCCCAAGGCGTGCTGGGGCGCGGCGATGTCCTCGTCTGGAACGGAGATATGCAATTGGATGTGGATTTGCCAGGGCTACTCGCACGTCACGCCCAGGCGGTCCGGACCCTCGAAGCCGCTGCAACTTTGTTGGTGGCTCGTCGTGCCGCGGGGCAGGGGACAGTGGGAGTGAGCCGCGTCGCTGCGGTGGCGCGGCTGCGGGGAGAGCGATTTTCGGAGGAAGAGGCAGGGGGAGATTACCTTGGGGTGATGGTGCTTACGGAACGTTTACGTGAACGGCTCCCGCCGGAAGGCTGTTTGGTGGGAGATGCTCTGCTGCCGTGGCTTCGGCAACAAGGCCGGGTGGGGGTGGCGTGGCACGAAGGCGAGTGGGTGGATATCGGAACACCGGAGCAATACTTGCGGGCGAACCTTATGTGGCTGAAAAAACGGGGGATATCGTCGTGGGTTGCCCCCTCGGCCGTGATGAACCCGCGGGTGAGGCTGCGAGAATGCGTGGTGGGGGAGGGGAGCGAGGTGAAGGGGGAAGGGGAATTGGAGCGTTGTGTGGTGCTTGCCGGGGCTGTGATGCAAGCACCGGCCCAACGGATGATAGCGATGCCCTTGGGAGTTTTGGCGGTATGAGCATGCAGACGGACGGTTTTGGTTTCTGCCGCTTGCTTGAACGAGGCTGGACGAGGGCAGAAGGCAGGGAGCCTGACACGGTTACAGGGGGCATAATCGGTTACTTCAATGCGGTTTTTCCAACCAATCCTTCAGGGCTTGGCATTGGGTTGGCCTCCCTTGGCATACCGGCAAAAGATTGGTAGGATTTGGACCTCGCACACCAACACGGTGTGGTTTTGGTGAAATCGTTGGAGATGGTGGATGAAAGCGGGCGAATCAAAGCTGCGACGTGTTGGGCGAGCCGCGCTGTGGGTGACTGCTTTGACCGCGTGGACATGGCTTTGGTTTTTCCCTCTGAGCGGCTTCCATCATATGGTGCGCTGTGGATTGCTCGGATGGGCGATCCTCGATTGGGAAAGCGGAAACCTTGCTTTTCGATGGGTGGCATCCGTTCTGGCGCTGAGCATTGCTCTCTGGGCCGCCGGTGTTGCTCCCGTCGTCATTTTTCTAATCTTTCGATACAAACGACATCGTGCTGAAAAACTATATTATATAGAAAAATAGAACTCAAGAGCATAGTCCTTCTGCCGCGGGCGGATGCTAGGCTCGAGTCCGCACGGTGGCAACCCACATCGAGAAAACATCGGAGTGGTTGCTGCGGCTCTCGTTTCTGTTATCATGGCCGAATGAGGTGTTGGCTTGGATTGGGTGGGGTCGTCGCGGGACTGTTGTTAGGAAACGTGGCTCATGGACAAGAGGGGCCCGGCCTGGCTGCAAATTATCCGAACGATATTGGGTTGGGGGTTCATCCCGATGTCCTGTACTTTTTGGATTTTGACGATGAAACCGCCTCGCGCGCTTGGTTTGGGGACAATATCGGATTTGGGTGGACCTCAGAACCCGACCATGTGCGCAGTGGAAAGGGAGCGCTCGAAATTCAGCATATCCAAGGAACTCACGCCCCCACAGAGATCCACCCCGTCATCGAGGAGTCCGACAGGGTCTACGTGCGGTGGTATCGAATGTGGGAGCCCGGTTACGACTTCACCCAGCATAAAATGCCGGGCGTCTATGCCAAGGCGCCGGGAGCAAGTGGGGCAGGGGAAGTGCCGACGGGTTATGACAAGTATTCCTGCAAGCTCTTCGTAGATTTCGAACGTCACCCTCGCTTTTACACCTACCACCCCGAACAGCAAGGCATCTACGGGGATGAACTCCTGCCGAACCTCGTTGAACCGATGCAGGTCGAAGCAGGCCGCTGGTATTGCTTCGAAATGATGATCAAAGCCAACGACGTGCCATCCCGAAATGGTGAATTGAAGATGTGGATCGATGGTGTGTTGGTGGGTCATTATGAAGGGATGCGGTTTCGGGATACGAACGACTTGAAAATCAATTTGTTCACCTACAGTGCGTATGTGGGGGGGAATTGGACGAGCGAGCGAGACCAGAAACTGTGGGATGACCAGATTGTCGTGGCAAGGCAGTATATTGGACCGATCTCGTCGGGAGGAGAGGGGGGTGAAGGAGGCGCTGGAGGAAATGCCGGGGGGGCAGGGGGAGCGAGCGGAAATGAGGGTGGTGGAACCGTGGATGATTCAGGGGTATCTGGGGGGAGCGGAGGCATGATGAGCGATTCAGGGGTGTCCGACGGAAGTGGTGCTGGGGCGTCTATTTCCAAGGATTCGTCCAAAGACTCAAAAGATGGATGCGCGTGTGGTGTCGTGAACCGCCATCACGGATCGGGACTGTGGTTGATGATCCCGTTGATGACGCTGCTCGGACGTCGGCGTTGGTGTCGATCAGAGGCAACTGCCGACCGAGGTCTTCGACGGTCCCACCGATTGGCCTTTCTTTGAATTACATTACTAAATTCATGTAGTTACATATATTTCGGGCTTTTCGGTCCTCAAGGCAGCAGAAGCACGGGTTTTCGCCCTTGCTTGACGAGGCTCTGGGCGGCGGTTTTCAGGCTTGGTCTTCCGCTGACTTGAAAGGTTTTGCGTCCGAAAACCAGCAGATCCGACCGTGGATCGTTGAGCCGTTCGACCAGAACTCGGATAGGATCTCCTGTCAGCACGATAAACTGGGCTTGCGCGAGACCTTGGACCGCCGTTTCGAACTGGAGGCGGGCCAATTCGGCCTGGCTGGTCTGTTCTTTTCCGATATGGTCGAGAAAGCCGCGTCGGGCTCCGTCGGAGGATTGCCAATCATTGCCGATGAAGTCGGCCCATCCCGTATCCAGGATATAGAAACCGGTCAGGACCGCGTTGGCATGACGCGCGAGCCAGACGGCCTGTTCCAAGGCTGTTTGCGACGCGTCACTGCCATCCACGGCAACCTGTATGTATTGGAAAAACATAAGTTTTTTTTGTTCAGGGGCGTGAGGAGGCGGGTGGGTTTTCGACGCTGCCGGCGCTTGTGGCCGCGCTCGACGAGGGCGATGGTGCGTTTGAGGACGAGGGATTTTTCCCCATGGTCAGGACTACGATGGTCACGATGACGACGGCAGCGAGCAGGATGGCACCGATATCCTCGGAACGGTCATCCCGGAACAGGGTCATTTTGTTTTCGCTCGGGGAGCCTTGGTTCTTATCGTCTTGTTGTGAATCCGCCATGATGCTATCTCCTGCTCAGATGGCGACGAGGTAGTCGCGGATCAAAAGGACGACCAGAAGGGCGAGGACGTATTTGGTGATGCCGACGATCAGGCCGACTTTGAGCGGGGCACCACCGGCCTGGGCGAGTTCTTTGAAGTCGATATAGGCGCCGAGGCCGACCAGGCCGAAGCCGAAAATCCAAGTCATCCAGAGGCGAAGCATTTTGATGGTTTCCGAGGCGGGGGGGCCGCCTTTGATGCCGACGTCGCCGAAGGCGCCCAGGCTGGTCAGGACCACCATGGCGATGAAGCCGATGACGAAAACGGGGAATTTTTCCACGAGCAGCGAGCCGAGGCCCTTGCGTTGGGCGGTGGTGGAGTCGCCTTTTTCGGCCGATTTACCGGACCAGTACCAGAGGGTGACGGCGAATACGGCGAAGGGGATGGAGATGACGCGCATGATGTTCCAGATTTCGGCGATGGATACGGCGGTTCCCGGCGCGACTTGTGGGTTGAAGGCGAGGGCGGCGGCGAGGACCTGTCCGGAATTGAGGATACCGGTACCGATCCAAGCGCCGTATTGCAGGTCCGTCAGGTCTAGGGCGTGGCCGATGAAGGGGCTGATGAACATGGTGAGGATGCCGAATCCGAGGATGGTGGCGATGGAGTAGGCGACATGGGATGCTTTGGCTTCCACGGCGGGGGAGGTAGCCACGGCGGCGCTTACCCCGCAGATGCTGAGCGCGTTGGCCAACACTCCGGTCATGGAGCGGTCCAATCCGAAAACCCGACCGAGCCACAGCACCAGGGTGATGGTGAGGATCACGAAGCCGCCGATGAGCAAAACCGCCATGATTCCAAGCTGTACGATAGCTTGGACCGTGTACAAGGAGCCGAGCAGGATGATGCCGGTTTTGATGAAAAGGCGAGATAATTTGAATCCGTCTTCCAAGACCGCTGGGATCTTGCCGCCGAATAGCACGTTTCGATAAATCAGGCCGGCCAGGATACCGAGCAGGATATAATTGAGGTGGACGACTTTGACGAACCACCCTTTTTGCCCGAATAAGACGGCATCATTCATCCAGGGTTCCACCCAATATCGGATCACCACCATGGTGGCGACGATGAGGGCTAGGCCTGGCAGGGCGCGCGGCAGTTTTTTGAAAAAATCCACGTCGATCACCTGAATATCCTTCTATGCCTTCCGGTTTTTCAACTTGCCAGGGTGGTGCCGTCCGGTGTTCAAGCAGGTATTCTAGAAAAATGGGGGCACAGAGTCGAAAACAGTGCGCGGTTGAACCGGTCAGCCACCTGACTATCGGAGGCCTAGCCTATGCAAAGCCCGAACGTTGTCAACCGTGCCCAACGTCACCAATTGTCTGGATTCGCGGGCAAGGCAAGTCGTTTTTCGTGGTGGGGGCCACCTAAGTGGCGGATTTTTCCTTGAAATCGCTCTGGTCGATGCAGGCTTGAAAAATGGTGGATTCGGCTTCATCTGGCTCTTGACATCGTTTGCGATGCGTCTACAGTGCTCGCCCTTCCCCATGGAAGGGAAAGAATCTCACACGCTTCACAGCGCAAACGGCTCGTCCGGTGCTCGATCAGGAGTTGGCGGGCTGGTGAAGCAGAGGAAACAACCGAAAGGAGAGCGCAAGTGACAGAAGAAGTGACCCCCGTTCAAGCTCCGGAAGAACCTGCCCCTGAGATGCCCAGCTTTGCGCCGCGCGCACCGGGCTCGCCAGCCTTGTCCGTACGCGCTTTGCTCGAGTCCGGTGTTCATTTCGGCCATCAGACCAAGCGATGGAACCCGAAAATGCGCCCGTACATTTATGGCGCGCGCAACGGCACCCACATCATCGATCTCGATCAAACCGCCAAGCTTTTCACCCGTGCTTACGACTTCATTCAAGAAGCCGTTTCTCGTGGTGGCAGCGTGCTTTTTGTCGGCACCAAACGCCAGGCCCAGGACATCGTGCGGGAAGAAGCCCTGCGCGCGGGAATGTTTTTCGTCAACAATCGCTGGCTGGGCGGCACGCTCACCAACTTCCGCACCATCAAGCAAGGTCTCGATCGTCTGCGCACTCTCGAGCGCATGTCCGAAGACGGAAGCTATGAGCAGTTTCCGAAAAAGGAAGTCGTCAAGCTCGAGAAAGAGCGGGCTCGTCTCGAGAAATACCTCGGCGGCCTGAAAAACATGGGAAATCTGCCCCACGTCATGTTCGTGGTCGATCCATCGATGGAAAAAATCGCGGTTCACGAAGCGCGCAAACTCAATATTCCCGTGGTGGGAATCACGGATACCAACTGCGATCCGGACCAGGTGGATATGGTGATTCCAGGCAACGATGACGCCATTCGCTCGATCAAACTCATCACCTCGCGCGTGGCGGATGCCTGTCTGGAAGGCTCGGAGCGTCGCAAAGACGAACTGGCCGGTCGTGGAGATGATGCTTCGAGGGATAATGCGCATTCCTCTCGTTCACGCGGTCCGGAGCCTTCGATTTATCGAGGACGTCCTCGTGGTGCGGGGGGCGGTGGCGCGCATCGCAACTGATTTTCCCTTTCCCATCTTTGATTCGGTTCGGTCCGTCCAACATCCAGCGGGCGGACCGAGTGATAAGGAGTGTATGACTCATGGCTAGCGTTACCCCCCAGCTCATCCGTGAGCTTCGAGAGCGCACGGCAGCCGGTATGACCGATTGCAAAAACGCGTTGGTAGAAGCCGAAGGCGACATCGACAAGGCTGTTGAAATCATTCTCAAAAAAGGAAAGGCCAAGAGCGCCAAGCGTGCGACAGCTACCGCCACCGAGGGCGAAATCCGCGCCAACATGGCCACCGACGGACGCGCCGGAACGCTCGTCGAAATCAATATCCAGACGGACTTTGCCGCACGAAACGACAAGTTCAAAGCCTTCGTCGACGAGGTGGCTCAGCTCGTTGGAAACGTCAACAACCTCGACGAACTCCTTGCTTCCAAGATGGCCGCCGGAAAAACCGTGGCCGAAATTCGCGACGATCTCATCGCGACGATTGGCGAAAAAATCGACGTGCGAAGGATGCAGCGGCTTACCCTCGATGCTCCCGCCGGCAACGTGCATTCTTACGTTCACATGAACGGAAAAATTGGTGTTCTGCTTGCCACCGCCGCCGAAAACGACGCGGTCGCCAAACACGAGGCCTATCTGAAGTTCGTCGACGATACCGCCATGCAAATTGCCGCCATGAGCCCCTTGTATCTCGATCGCAACCAGGTGCCCGCGGCGGACATCGAGAAGCAGAAAGAGATTTTCGCCGAACAACTCAAACAAGAAGGAAAGCCCGAGGTTGCCTGGCCCAAAATCATCGAGGGCAAGGTCAATAAGTGGTACACCGAACTATGCGTCGTCGACCAGGATTCCGTCATCGAAAACGGAAAGAGTGTCGACCAGGTTCGTGCGGAAGCTGCCCAACAAGCTGGTGGATCCATCACCCTACTCGGATTCGTTCGTTTCCAATTGGGTGAGGGACTGTCCCGCGCCGAGGAAGACTTCGCCGAAGAAGCCAAGAAAATGGCTGGCGCCTGATCCGTATCGATGATGCCTCTTCCCGCACCTCGCCTCTGTGCGGTCTCCGTCGACCTCGATGAGATAACGAATTACTTCGATATCCACGGCCTTCCACCGCCTTCGGGGGACCTGGCTCATGTTGTCTACCAGGTTGCTCTGGAGCGGTTGGAGGCCTTCGCGGCTTCTCAAAACATCCCTCTCACCTTATTCGTAATCGCTTCGGATCTGGCGCATTCAAAAAATAGTCAAATATTACAAAGACTTGCGAGCCGTGGGCACGAGCTGGCCAACCACTCCTTCGATCACTTTTATGATCTGACGCGTCGGAGCAAAGAGGAGATGAAGGCGCAGGTCATCGATGCGGCGGAGGCGATCGAACGGCATACCGGCGTTCGTCCGGGTGGCTTTCGCGCGCCTGGTTATCTGATCACGGATGAACTCGTGGATGTGTTGCGGGAAGCCGGGGTGAAGTACGACTCTTCCGTGTTTCCTTGTCCGGCTTACCACGCGGCCAAGGCGCTGGCGATGGGTCGGATTCGTTTCCAAGGAAGGGAGAGCCGGTCCATTTTGGATCATCCAAGAACGTTACGCGCGCCCACGCGCCCTTATCGTCTTGGGCGTCCGTTTCGGTGTCGGGGGCAGGGGCCGGTCGAATTGCCGATTCAAGTCACCCGGGGATTGCGCTTGCCCTATATTGGAACGAGTTTGACGCTTGCGGGAGAAAAAGGTGCTCTCTGGCTGACGCGCATGGTGATTGGCGAGCCGCTGGTCAATCTCGAGCTGCATGGAATCGATTGGCTTGATCGGTTCGATGGTTTGTCGGCTCTGGAGGGGCATCAACCGGACATCCGCATATCGTTGGATCGCAAGCTATTGATATTCGCGGGGGTCATTCAGAGGCTTCGGGCATCGGGGTATGCATTTGTTCGTCTGGACGAAGCGGCGGAAGCATTCGGCGCCCGGGGTTGAAGCAGCCGTGGCCTCGTCGCCAGCGAGCTGTTGCTAGTTGCCCCCATGCCCTGCCCCCCGTTTATTTCTGTGATCTGGCTCCATACTCAACTTAATGAACAATTTCACAAAGTTAGGGAATGGCCATCCCTGTTCGTGTGTTGGACACGGCATGGACGACATACAAGCCAGGGAATGGGCATTTTTACAGTTCGGAACCGCGAAGTTGGGAGACCTGCGCAACGATAAGAGGCTCCTGAAAATCGCTGCCACCGTGGTGCGCGGCGGCGGAGGAACCATCAGCCAAGGGATGACTGACCCGCGCGAACGCGAAGCAGCCTACGATTTCGTCGAAAATGAGCGTATCTCCGCCGAGGCGGTCGGCCACGCCGCCGCAGTAGCCGCGGCACGGCAAATCGCCCGCGAGCCGTTCGTTTGGCTGGCTGTCGACGGCTCCAGCTCGAGTCTGCCTGACTCTCGCAAGACCAAAGGCATGGGACGACTGGGCTCAGGACATAAGCAGGGCACTGGCATCAAGGTCATCACCTGCCTGGCGGTCGACCCGCAGGGCGTTCCAGTGGGACCAGGGGAATTTCGCTGGTGGGTGAGAAGCGGCAAGCCCAACAAGCAGGGCGATGCAAAGCGCCGGGTCCCCAACGCCAAGCGTTCCATCCAAACCAAGGAGACGCGCTTCTGGCTCAACACCATTCGGACCACACGAAGCACATTTCAGCTCGAGGCTCCCATGTCCAAGCGTTGGTGGATCATGGATCGCGAAGCAGATTCACGGATACTTATGCAGGAAGCTGCCCAGCATGGCGAGTGGTTCACGATCCGGTCCAAGACCAATCGTCGGCTTATCAGAAAGCAAAGCGGCGGATTTGCCCGTCTTCGCGACGCCCTTGCTGCCCAGCCCATCGCCTACAAGTTCCTGCTATCGGTGCCTGGTGCTGAAAAGCGTAAGGAGCGACAGGCGCAAATGCATGTCACCGTGGCCCCGGTGACCTTGGAACTGCGCGATAACTGGTCGAAAAAGTGTTACCCGATGAGCGTCAATGCCGTTTGGGTGCGAGAGGTTGGAACCACCCCCGCCGGCGAAGCTGCGCTCGATTGGGTATTGTATACAAATCATCCTGTCGAACACGAAGACTTGCCACTGGTGGTCTACAGCTCCACGCAACGTTGGCGCATCGAAGAGTTTCACCGCACGTGGAAGCGCGCAGCGTGCAGGGTCGAAGACAACCGGCTAGAGCGGTAAACAACGTCAAGTTGTGGGCCACCATCCTGGCAGCGGTGGCAGTACGCATCGAACGTCTCAAAACCCTTGCTCGCACCGAGCCGCAAAGGCCTGCAAGCACCGAATTATCGGATTACGAGATCAAGGCGGTGTGCATCCTGAAGCGACGCTACGGTCGGGTGCGCATCGCGGCTCGGAGCCTTACCATCGGGCAAGCGGTGACCCACATCGCCGAGATTGGTGGTTACACCGGCAAGTCGTCTGGGGGGCCGCCCGGAAGCACGACCATCGGCAGAGGGCTCGAACGAGTACGACTCGTAGCAGAAGGAAGGAAGCTAGCCGATGAAGTGCGTGTAACAAGCTGGAATAAAAGAGTAAATTTATGTCGATCCCAATGCTAAGCGCACCCGCGGGGGGAAGGGCAGGGATGGGGGGCCGCAACTGCGGGGGATTTCCGTCGATTCCTGGCCCGGCCAATGGCATCGTCGCCACGCACGTGACTGGAGCGTGCGGCCTTCGGCCTCGGCGAACAAACGCAAGGTCACGCGCCGAGGAAGGACGATTCGCCGTCTTGGGCGGCGTCGGTCACGCCCACCGGGTTATGAGCATAGGCGCTTCAATAAGAGAGAGCAGATACTTGGACGGTGTGGTGCCACGTTGGCCGATGTGCTCAACCGCACGAGGGGCGTTGCGTCGCGAGAATCCGTCTGCGCTCCAAGTAACACCCCGGCACCATCGGATCGGCCAGCCGGGGACCGTTATCGGCCCCCCGCCCCAACACCACCGGCTATGCCGTTCGACAGACGGCGGTTCACGTGGTGCGCGCAAGGCGCTGATGGTCCTCCAGAAGGCTCACGAATCCCATGTGGGTGAGCGTAGCGTTGGAGAGTGTTTCATCCCGCAGCCTTGCCGAAACAGTGGCTCGTGCTTGGCTTTCAGCCGCTGCACCGACTTGGCTGCGACCTTGAGCTGCGGTTTCCCGTCGTGTCGGGTGATGGTGTAACCGAGCAGCGTGTCTTGTTCCGACCTAGCCACCGTGCTCTTTTTCCGGTTGATCTTCAGTCGCAGACGTTTCGATATGGCTCCGTTGTTCCACCTCCTTATGCGTGTTACAGTCATGGGATGCCAGTCGCACATCCCCACGATGCGTTATTTCGCAAAACGTTTTCCGATCTCGATAACGCGACTGGGCAGCTTCGTGCGGTGCTTCCACCGCGAATCGTCGAGGCCATCGAATGGGATACGCTCCGGCTTCACGACAGCCATTACGTCGATGAATCCCTCGAAGGCTCGTGCTCGGATTTGCTGTACAGTGCAAAGCTTCAGGGTTGTCCTGTTGCCATTTACGTCTTATTCGAGCACCAAAGCACGTCGGACCTTTGGATGGCCTTTCGATTGCTTGCGTATATGGTGAGGATCTGGACTCGGTGGCGCGACGAACACCCCGAAGAAAAGCGTCTTCTTGCGATTGTGCCTGTGGTGCTATCGCACGCGGAGGGAGGTTGGAAGGCGCCCATGTCGTTTCATGCGCTCATTGACTTTCCTCCGGGGTTCTTGCCTGAATTGGAAGAGTACTTGCCTCAATTTACGTATATCGTTGACGATCTTTGCTCGCAAAGCGATGAGCAATTGATGGGTCGAGCGTTGGAAGCGATGGGGATGTTGACGCTCTTGATGCTGCGTCATGCAAGGGATAAGGAGGGAATCTCGACCTTCTTTGAGGGCTGGAGGGAGCTATTTCAGGCGATATGGCGAGCAGAAGATGGCAAAGAGGCGCTTGGAATCCTGATTCGTTACGTGCTGCTTGCGAATGACAAGGTTACGCTTCAAGATTTGAATCAGACGCTGGTCCCGTTGTTGGACCAAGGAGTAGGCGAGGTCATCATGACGGAAGGACAACGCTTGATTGAGAAAGGGCGCGTGGAAGGACGAGCGGAAGGACGAGCGGAAGGGCGCGTGGAAGGACGAGTGGAAGGACGAGCGGAAGCTCTTTTGGCTGTCTTGAGAGCCCGTGGTTTTCAGGTTTCCCAAGCAGCCCAAAAGCGCGTGGAGTCTTGCATGGACGTAGTCGTCCTGGAGCAGTGGCTCGTCCGAGCCGCAACGGTAGACTCGTTGGATGCGGTTTTCGATGGGTGAGTTGGGATCGCCTCATCGCCGTTGGATCGGCTAGGCGGGACCCGTTACCAGCCTCCACACCACCGGATACGCCGTTCGGCAGACGGCGGTTCACGAGGTGCGGGCGTCTCGTCTGCACCCGATACAAAGCCTGGTACAGCCGTGGCTACCTGCGAACGGCCATTCCTGGAAATGTCGCCGTTATCTTTCAACGACTTGGACTGCGCACCCCATCCCGGTTGCCAATGAGGGTAAGTATCGTGCCACAAGGCGACCGTGCGTCGGTAAGTCATGGAAATTGCTTAGATTAACAGGTTTTGTATTGAACTCGGCATTGACTGTCGAAGGTGACGACAATTGACACAATGCGGGCGAGACGCCCGCGGTCCCAGAACGGCCCTGCTGTCCCAGAAACTGATGCTGCGTCACGCAAGGGATGAGCAAGGAATTTCGACCTTATTGGAGGGCTGGAGGGAGCTATTTCAGGCTATATGGCAAGCAGAAGATGGTAGGGAGGTACTTGGAATCTTCATTCGTTACGTGCTGCTTGCGAATGACAAGGTTACGCTTCAAGATTTGAATCAGACGCTGGTCCCGTTGTTGGACCAAGGAGTAGGCGAGGTCATCATGACGGAAGGACAACGCTTGATTGAGAAAG